>C687J13239_1000589_pt1 | contig 18357 bp, 15 predicted proteins | sample RifGroD2_FD_13239 | JGI IMG/M metagenome (IMG submission 13239) | reverse complement strand
GTCCAAGCCGCTGTTCATCGCCGGAACCGGCGGCTGGCGCGCCGCCGCGCTGCAAATGAATTTGCCCGAGGCGATGCTGGTGGATGCGCAAGGCAACATCCATCTCACAGCGGAATTGCAGAAACGGCTAGAATTCACCGACAAGAGCATTCGTCCGCAGGTGGAGTGATGTATCTGGATTCGGCAGCCANGAGATTGCAGGAGCGCAATTTATTGCGCGATTAACCCAATATCGCCCGATAAATCGGGCTCCTACACAAAACTCGATAGGCATGGTTTCATCATTGGGTGTGGCGATTCGTCATGGCTGTTAATTTAAGGGAGTNGTTTAATTGGTCGGAATCTTGTTGGTAACCCATAACGGGCTGGGTGACAGTTTTGTCGATTGCGTCAGGCATGTGCTGGGCGAAGTGCCGCGCAACCTCAGGGTGTTGACGGTGCTGGCCGGCGACGATCCGCAACTGAAATTGATGGAAGGGCAGGCGCTGATCAAGCAACTGGATACCGGCGGCGGCGTGCTGATTCTGGCGGATATCTTCGGCGCCACGCCGAGCAACATCGCGCGGCAACTGTGCCATGCCGAACGCGTGATGGGGGTGGCGGGCGTGAATCTGCCGATGCTGCTGCGCGCGGTATGCTGCCCTACCAACACCTTGCCGGAGTTGGCGAAAATCGCCGTCGAGGGCGGCCGCGAATGCATCGTTTATATAGATCAGGATAATTAGGATGCTGCAACAAGATGCCTTGATCGTCAACAAACTCGGTCTGCACGCGCGCGCCTCGGCCAGGCTCACGCAACTGGCTTCCGGCTTCAAATGCGAGGTGACGCTGTCGCGCAACCAGCGCCATGTCAATGCCAAGAGCATCATGGGTGTGATGATGCTGGCCGCCGCCAAGGGCACGACCATCGGCATCGAAACCGATGGCGCAGACGAGGCCGAGGCGATGCAGGCCATTCTGANCCTNATCAACNANNNNTTNGGNGANGNNGAATGAGCTTCACATTGCACGGCATCGCCGTCTCCAGCGGCATCGCCATCGGCTATGCGCACCTGGTTTCGCATACCTCGCTGGAGGTGGCGCATTATATTTTGCCCAAGCGCTTTGTCGACGAAGAGATTGCGCGCTTCGACGCCGCGCTGCAGGCCACGCGCCGGGAATTTTCCAGCCTGCGCAGCAATCGCCCGACCTATGCCGCCGCCGAGTTCGACGCCTTCCTCGAGTTGCACCAGATGATCCTGGACGATCCGCTGCTGAGCGCCGCGCCGCGCGAGATGATCGCCAGCGAGCATTGCAATGCCGAATGGGCGCTCAAGGTGCAGACGGAAACNCTGGTTGCGCAATTCGACGAGTTTGAAGACGCCTACCTGCGCGAGCGGCAGACCGACGTGAAGCAGGTCGCCGAGCGGCTGCTCAAGCGGCTTGCCGGCCATCCCGGGCGCCAGCCGCCGCCGGCGCGCCACGATGTCGAGACGATCCTGGTGGCGCACGACTTGAGCCCCGCCGACCTGGTCCAGTTCAAGCCGCAGCAATATGCCGCCCTCGTTACCGATTCCGGCAGCGCGACCTCGCACACCGCGATCGTCGCGCGCGGCCTGAACACGCCATGCGTCGTGGGTCTGTACAATGCCCGCGAACTGATCCGCGAAGACGACCTGCTGATCCTGGACGGCGAACAGGGCGTGCTGATCGTCAATCCGGACAAGCTGATACTGGCCGAATACAAGCTGCGCCAGAGCGCGTGGGAGCTGGAGCGCAAGAAGCTCAAGCGGCTGCGCAGCGCGCGCGCCAATACCCTGGACGGCAGCCTCGTCGAATTGCACGCCAACATCGAGAAGCCGGAAGACATCGCCGAGGCGAAAGAAAACGGCGCGACCGGCATCGGCCTGTTCCGCAGCGAATTCCTGTTTCTCAACCGCGACGAACTGCCGGACGAGGAAGAACAGTTCGAAGCGTACCGCGCCGTCGCCGCAGGCATGGACGGGCAGCCCGTCACGATCCGCACCTTCGACCTCGGCGCGGACAAGCAGCTCAAGGGTGCGGAGCGCGTCGCCAGCAACCCCGCGCTGGGGCTGCGCGCGATCCGCCTGTGCCTTGCCGAGCCGCAACTGTTCCGCACCCAGTTGCGCGCGCTGCTGCGCGCCACGCCTTACGGCAACGTAAAAATCCTGGTGCCGATGCTGTCCAGCGTGTCGGAACTCAACCAGACTTTGCAGTTCATCGCCGCGACCAAGCAAGGCCTGGATGACGAAAACATCCCCTATGACCGCGAAGTCAAGATCGGCGGCATGATCGAGATTCCCGCCGCCGCGCTGGCACTGAACGTGTTCGCCAAAAAACTCGACTTCCTGTCCATCGGCACCAACGACCTGATCCAGTATCTGCTGGCCATCGACCGCACCGATGAAGAAGTCGCGCATCTGTATGACCCGTTGCACCCCGCGGTGCTGAATCTGCTCGCGCATGTCATCGGCACCGCCAACAAGCTCGGCGTGCCGGTTTCGGTGTGCGGCGAGATGGCCGGCGAGCTGGCTTACACGCGGCTGCTGCTGGGTTTGGGGCTGCGCCAGTTCTCGATGTTTTCGGCGCAGGTGCCGAGCATCAAACAGCGCGTGCTCACCACCAGCCTGCCGGAAATCGCCGCGCTGACGCAAAAGATCCTGCGCGCCGACGACCCGCTCAGGATTCGCGAGTTGCTCGACCGCCTGAACGCGTAGGGGGCACGGCGCGCCGTGCCGGTGCCGGAACAAATGTTTCTTGTGCCCCTACCATCTGATTGACAGCATCACGCAAAAACCGGAAACTGCACATCAGTGCCGATTTGACATCAGCTTGCGGGGCACTTTAAACATACCAGCTAAAGCGAGGCAACCCGCTCCGTTTTAGCCGAGCGGGTTTTGTTTTTCCGCTTCAGCAAAAGAGGGTTTTATTTAAGGTACTCATTTTGAACGCATCAAATAGCATCGGCATCGTCAGCGCGAAACGCGCGCAATTCGACACCCCGCTGGTTTTCCGCAGCGGCGCGGTGCTGCCGCGCTACGAGCTGGTGTATGAAACCTACGGCAGGCTGAATGCCGGCAAATCCAACGCGATCCTGATCTGCCACGCGCTGTCCGGGCATCATCATGTCGCGGGCCATTACGCGGACGAACCCGGAAACATCGGCTGGTGGGACAACATGGTCGGCCCCGGCAAGCCGATCGACACCGACAAATTTTTCGTGATCGGGCTGAACAATCTCGGCGGCTGCCACGGCTCGACCGGCCCTTCTTCGATCGACCCGGAGACCGGCCAGCCCTACGGCGCGAATTTCCCGGTCATCACGGTGGAAGACTGGGTGGCATCGCAGGCGCGCCTCGCCGACCTGCTCGGCATCCGGCAATTCGCGGCGGTGATCGGCGGCAGCCTGGGCGGGATGCAGGCGTTGCAATGGTCGCTGACCTTCCCCGACCGGGTGCGCCATGTGCTGGCGATTGCTTGCGCGCCGCACCTCACCGCGCAGAACATCGCGTTCAACGATGTGGCGCGCAGCGCGATCCTGACCGACCCGGACTTTCACGGCGGCAATTATTACCGGCACAACGTGGTGCCGACGCGCGGCCTGAGGCTGGCGCGCATGCTGGGGCACATCACCTACCTGTCCGACGACGCGATGGCGGATAAATTCGGGCGCGAACTGCGCGACGGGAAACTCAATTACAGCTACGGCATCGAGTTTGAGATCGAGTCCTATCTGCGCTATCAGGGCGACAAATTCGCGGCCTATTTCGATGCGAACACCTACCTGCTGATGACCAAGGCGCTGGATTATTTCGATCCGGCGCATGATTGCGGCGGCGACCTGAACCGGGCGTTCGCCGCTGCCCGCGCGGATTTCCTGGTGGTTTCGTTCACCACCGACTGGCGTTTTTCGCCCGAGCGCGCGCGCGAAATCGTGCGGCCTTTGCTGCACAACCGGCGCAACGTCAGCTACGCGGAAATCACCTCGACGCACGGCCATGATTCCTTCCTGATGGAACAGCCGCACTACTTCGACGTGGTGCGCGCCTACCTCGATAACGTAGCCAGCGAGTTCGTCAAATGAGCCCGAGCGACATTTCCAAACTCGCAACAGCACGGCCCGATTTTGCCGCGATCGCCGCGTGGATACCCAGGGGCGCGTCGGTGCTCGACCTCGGCTGCGGCGACGGCAGCCTGCTGCGCTACCTCAAGGAAACCCGCGCGGTGCGCGGCTACGGCGTGGAGATCAACGACCCCGACATCGTGTCGTGCATCGCCAACGGCATGAACGTGATCCAGAACGACCTGGAATCCGGCCTGTCAGATTTCGAGGACGGCTCGTTCGACTTCGTGATCCTGTCGCAGACGCTGCAGGCCACGCGCCACACCGAGGCGCTGATCCGGGAAATGCTGCGCGTCGGGCGCGAGGGCATCGTCAGCTTCCCCAACTTCGGCTACTGGAAAAACCGCCTCAACGTGCTGCGCGGCCACATGCCGGTTTCCAGCGAGCTGCCCTACCAGTGGTACGACACGCCGAACGTCCACCTGTGCACGCTGTGCGACTTCGAGACATTCTGCCGTGACCACCAGGTGACGGTGCTGGAACGCCGCGTGATGAGCGGCAAAAGAGCAGTGAGTCTGTTGCCGAACCTGCTGGGCAGCACGGCGGCATACCGGTTCAAGCGCGCCGGGTAGGGGCGTGATTCATCACGCCCGGAACCTATTCTGCATCGAAGAAGGGCGCGATGAATCGCGCCCCTACAGGTAAGGCGCTCATGACTGTCTGGCAGCAACTCTTCACCCGCCGCATGCTGATCTGCGTGTTCACCGGCTTCGCCTCCGGCCTGCCGCTGTACCTGCTGTTCAACCTGGTGCCCGCGTGGCTGCGCAGCGAGCAGGTCGACCTCAAGACCATCGGGTTGTTCGCGCTGATCCAGTTCCCCTACACCTGGAAGTTCCTCTGGTCGCCGCTACTGGACCGCTACGTCGTGCCCGTGCTCGGGCGGCGGCGCGGCTGGATGCTGCTGACCCAGATCGGGCTGCTGGCGGTGATCGCGTCGATGGGCGCGTTCTCGCCGCAAAGCGATCTGCATATCATCGCGTGGATCGCCACGCTGCTCGCCTTCCTCAGCGCGACGCAGGACATCGTGCTGGACGCCTACCGCCGCGAGTTGTTGAGCGATGTCGAATTGGGGCTGGGCAATGCGGTGCATGTGAATGCCTACCGTGTCGCCGGGCTGGTGCCGGGTTCGCTGTCGCTGATTCTCGCCGACTTTCTGCCGTGGAACACGGTGTTCATCATCACCGCGCTGTTCATGCTGCCCGGCGTAATGATGACACTGCTGGTGCAGGAGCCGCACCGCGCCGCGCCACCCAAGACGCTGCGCGAAGCGGTGGTCGAACCGTTCCACGAATTCATCACCCGGCAAGGCTGGCGCAGCGCGCTGCTGATCCTCGCGTTCCTGTTTTTCTACAAACTCGGCGACAGCATGTGCACCGCGCTGGCCACGCCGTTCTACCTGGACATGGGTTTTTCCAAGACCCAGATCGGCCTGATCGCGAAGAATGCCGGGCTGTGGCCCGCCGTGATCGGCGGCATGATCGGCGGCCTGTGGATGGTGAAGATCGGCATCAACCGCGCGCTGTGGCTGTTCGGCGTGGTGCAGGTGGTTTCCATCTTCGGCTTCGCCTGGCTGGCATCGGTGGGGCACCACGCCGAAATCACCGCCGTGGAACTGACCCAGCTCGCCATCGTGATCGGCCTCGAAGCGCTGGGCGTCGGGCTGGGCACGGTCGCGTTCGTCGCCTTCATCGCGCGCACCACCCACCCGGCGTACACCGCCACGCAATTCGCGCTGTTCACCAGCCTGATGGCGGTGCCGCGCACCTTCGCCAACGCCGCGACCGGCTGGCTGGTCGAGGCAATGGGCTGGACGGGATTCTTTTTTCTGTGCGCCGCGCTGGCGATACCGGGAATGTTGCTGCTGTTCAAGGTCGCGCCGTGGAATGAAACTCGACCTGTTTCGGAGGCCACGCCATTTGGTAGGGCGCAATAACCAACGGGCATTGCGCCGCATGTAGCGACTACCATCCGGTGCAATGCGCTACGCTTATTGCACCCTACATGAGCTCTTTGCCTGATCAATAAAACGGCGGAAATAAACGATGAAGCATTTCCTGATGTGCGAGCCGAGGTTTTTTGAAGTGTGCTACGTGATCAATCCCTGGATGGAAGGCAACCTGGGGAAAGTAAACAGCAAGCTGGCGCAGCAACAATGGCAAAACCTGTATGACATCGTGTCAGGCTTGGCCTCGGTCAGCCTGATCGAGCCCGTTGCGGGGCTGCCGGACATGGTGTTCACCGCCAATGCCGGTCTGGTTAGAAACAAGGAAGTCATCATCTCGTCGTTCCGCCATGCCGAGAGGCAGCCCGAAGCAAAGTTTTTCGAGAAATTCTTTGCCTCGCTGGGCTACCGGGTGCGGCGCCTGAAGGAACAAACGATATTCGAAGGTGCGGGAGATGCGCTGTTTGATTCGCAGGAAAGGCTCTGGGTCGGATCGGGAATCCGCAGCGAATCGCAGGCGTTGGATGGGATTGTTGACATGCTAAATATCAAAGCCTGCGGCCTGGAACTCGTCGACCCCCGCTGGTATCACCTCGATACGGCATTCTGCCCGCTGCCGCAAGGCCAGGCCATCGCCTACGAAAAGGCGTTCGCCAGAAAAAGTGTGGCTGCCCTTGACCATGCCTTCGGTGCAAACATCATCTGGGTCGCGGAACAGGACGCAAGAAATTTTGCCTGCAATGCGATCGCCATCGGCCGGAGCGTCATCATGCACAGTGCATCGGCCGAATTGAAATTCACGCTGAAGCAACGCGGCCTCGAAGTCATCGAGTCGGATGTTTCAGAATTCATCAAGGCCGGCGGCGCGTGCAAATGCCTGACACTGGAGATTTGAAACGAGCGCGATTGAAATGCAATGGAATCCGGGGCACTCTTTGGTACGCCCACTGCTCCCCGGATTGCGCTTCGCTTCATCCGGGCTACGCTCGCTCCGTTTTTTGGTAGGACGCAATAACCAAAGGGCATTGCGCCGCATGTGTTTATCATTCGGTGCAATGCGCTTCGCTTATTGACACCCTACGCCTTACGCGAGTTGCGAGCCTGATTTATCAATAGCGTCAGATTTTTCTGACAAACACCTTCGATTTCCGCTGGTAGTTGTACAGCGACTTTTTCTGCGCCGGCAGCGCCGAGACATCGGCCTCATTGAAGCCGCGCTCGATGAACCAGTGCGCGGTGCGCGTGGTGAGCACGAACAGTTTTTTCAGCCCCTGCGTCTTCGCGATGCCGATCATATGGTCGAGGATGAACTGGCCGTAGCCGCGATCGCGGCATTGCGCGTCCACCGCGAGGCAGGCCAGTTCGGCGGCGGCCTCGTCGGGGAACGGGTACAGCGCGGCGCAGCCGACGATGCGGTGGTCGTGTTCCAGCACCACGAAGCGCGCGATTTCGCGTTCCAGCAATTCGCGGTTGCGCCGCACCAGGACTCCGGCGGCTTCCAAAGGGCGCAACAAATGCAGGATGCCGCCGACATCCTCGATCGTGGCGGCGCGCAGGGTGTTGAGCGTGCTTTCCACCACCATCGTGCCGATGCCTTCGTCGCTGAACAGCTCCTGCAATACCGCGCCGTCGGTGTGGCGGCTGATCAGATGGGTGCGAGCGACGCCGGCTTCGCAGGCGCGTATCGCGCAGGGCAAATACGTGCCCACATCGTCCGGCAGTTTGCGTTTGCCGGCCAACACCGCCTGCGCCTGGATGATAGTGAGCTCCTTGAGCAGATTGCCCTTCTTGTCCTGCACGCCGTCGGTATCCATCAGGAACACCAGCTTGTCGGCATCCAGCGCAATGGCGGTGGCGGTGGCGACATCTTCCAGCGTGACGTTGAACACCTCGCCGGTCGGCGAATAGCCGAGCGGCGAGAGCAGCACCACCTCGCCGAAATCCATGCGGTCGTTCAGTGCCGCGACGTCTACCTTGCGCACGCTGCCGGTATGCATCAGGTCGACGCCGTTGATGATGCCGATGGGCTGCGCGGTGATGAAGTTGCCGCCCGCCACGCGGATATCGGCGTTGGCCATCGGCGAATTCGCCAGCCCCATCGACAGCAGCGCCTCGATCTCCACGCGCACCCGGCCGACCGCTTCCTTCACGCATTGCATGGTTTCCGCATCGGTCATGCGGATACCCTGATGATACTTGTCGCCGAGATTGTTTTTCGCCAGATGCTGCTCGATCTGCGGGCGCGCGCCATGCACCAGCACCAGCCGGATGCCGAGCGCGGCCAGCAGATTGAAATCATGCGTCAGCTCGACGAATTTGCCGTCGGCGACCACCTCTCCGCCGAACGCGATGACGAAGGTCTTGCCGCGAAACGCGTTGATGTAGGGCGCGACTGAACGGAACCAGGCGACGAAATTGGGTGTAGTGGTAATGGGCATGGTAATGTTTGCTCGCATTGTATTGGGGGGTTATTCTTCGCGAATAATGCCATGAACCAAGCGAATTGTGCGTTATCCTAAGCAAAATTTTCGGACTAACATCGGCGCGTTGAGCGGGGGCCATAATGCAAATCAGGCAAAAACTATTGTTGGGTGTGTTATCGGTTTTATTCGCCGGTATCGCATTCGCCGAAGACAGCGGCGCGCCGCGCTTTGAAATAACCCGCTTTGTCGTCGAGGGTAATGCGCTGCTGCAACCCGAAGAAATCGAGCAACGCGTTGCGCCCTTCACGGGGAAGGACAAGAATTTTGCCGATGTGCAGGACGCGCTGGAAGCCTTGCAGACGGCCTACAAGGAACAAGGCTACACCGCCGTCCAGGTTCTGTTGCCCGAGCAGGAACTGGAACAGGGGGTGATCCATATCAGGGTGATCGAGGGGTATATCGCCAAGGTGACGGTCAAGGCCAACCAGCATCACGATGCCGAAAACATCCGCAACAGTCTGCCGGCGATCGCCGAAGGTCAGCCGCCGCATTCCGGGCGTCTCGCCGCCGCGTTGCGCGTGGCCAATGAGAACCCTTCCAAGCGCGTCACGTTGCTGTTCAAGGACGGCGCAAAGGAAAAGGATATCGACATCACCCTCGATGTGGCCGATGAAAATCCGCAGAAGTTTTTCGTCAGCCTGGACAACAGCGGCACACACCAGACCGGCGATTATCGTCTCGGCATCGGCTACCAGCATGCCAACCTGTTCAACCGAGATCAGGTGCTGACCATGCAGCTCATCACCTCGCCGGAAAAGGCCGATCAGGTAAAAATCTTCGGCGCCGGTTATCGCATTCCGCTCTACCGCTATGGCGACATGCTCGAGCTGGTGGCCGGCTATTCCGATGTGAATGCCGGCGTGGTGCAGGACCTGTTCAATGTGAGCGGCAGCGGCACGGTGCTGGGTGCGCATTACAACCAATTTCTGGACGGGGTCGGCGACAGCTACGATCACAAGTTGATTTACGGCCTCGACTATCGCGCCTTCAGCAATAACGTCACCATGCTCGGCGCCGCTACCCAGCTCATTCCCGATATCACGGTGCATCCGCTCAGCCTGGCCTACCACGGCAACTGGCATCTGGCCGCCGGCAGCGAACTCGGCTTCTCGCTCAGCGTCGCGCAAAACCTGCCCGGCGGCTCGCTGGGGCGATCTGCCGATTTCCAGGCATTGCGCGCACCGGCCACGGCGAACTACCGCATTTATCGTTATGGCATGAACTGGGCGCATAGCTGGTCCGGCGACTGGCAGGCGCGCGTGGCCCTGCAAGGACAGGAAACCCGCGATGCGCTGGTGCCGGGCGAGCAGTTCGGCGCGGGCGGTGCCGACAGCGTGCGCGGCTTCAACGAGCGCGAAATCGCCAACGACCATGGCTATCGCAGCTCACTGGAAGGCTATACACCGGACTTTGGCAGCGATTTGGGTTCGGCGGATTTGCGTCTGCGCGGGCTGGCATTTTTCGACAATGCCAATGTGCGGCGCAATGCCGTCTTGCCCGGCGAATCGGCCGGACAGTCCATATCAAGTGTGGGTCTTGGTTTGCGCATGAACCACGGCGACAATCTCAGCGTGCGTGCCGATCTGGCGCAAGTGCTGGATGGCTCGGATGCGCGCCGCTCGGGCAGCAATATTTTGCATGTCGGCATGGCTTACTTGTTTTAGTCTTGGGGGATTGAATCTTCCCGTGAACAGGCGTAGCTTGCCTCTCGTTAGTCGAAAAAATGCAGGGGGTCAAAATGAAAAATACCCACCATTGTAAAACCTGGCAGTGCAAGGTTGCCGCCGTCGCGGTGGCATCCTGTTTCGTCATCGCCAGTCCGGTGTATGCCAACCCGATCGGCGCGAGCGTGGCCAGCGGCGTGGTCAGCATGGCGCAGCAGGGCAATACGCTCAACATCACCAACAGCCCAGGCGCGATCATCAACTGGCAGGGCTTTTCCGTCGGCGCGAATGAAGCGACGCGCTTCATCCAGCAGTCGGCATCGTCCAGCGTGCTCAACCGCGTGGTCGGTCAGGATCCCTCCAGCATTCTCGGCGCGTTGCAATCCAACGGCCGCGTGTTCCTGATCAACCCCAACGGCGTGCTGTTCGGCGCGGGCGCGCAAGTGGATGTGGCCGGGTTGGTGGTCTCCACGCTCAATCTTTCCAATGCCGATTTCCTGAACGGCCGCTATAACTTCACCGCCAACGCGAATGCCGGAGGCATCGAGAATCAGGGCAGCCTCACCGCCCTGCCCGGCGGGCAGCTTTACCTGATCGCGCCGAACATCAACAACAGCGGCGTGATCACCAGCCCGCAGGGCGATGTGATACTCGCCGCCGGCAACAGCGTCGAACTGGTCAATGCCAGCTCGCCCGACATGCGCGTGGTCATCGATGCGCCGGACAACCAGGCGATAAACCTCGGCAGCATCGTCGCCAACAGCGGGCGCGTCGGCATCTACGCCGGGCTGATCACCCATCACGGCATCGTCAGCGCCGATACCGCGACGGTCGGTGCGACCGGCAAGATCATCTTCAAGGCGACCAAGGATGTCACGCTTGAAGCGGGCAGCATCACGACCACGAACGGTCCGCAGGGTGGCGGTATCACGGTGCAAGCCGAAGGCGGCACGCTGCTCGCCTCCGGTGCGATCGAAGCGAAGGGTTCGGCTGACAAAGGCGGAGAAATCCGGCTTCTTGGCAACCAGGTCGGGCTGATCGAAAATGCCGCAGTGGACGCGTCCGGCCAGACTGGCGGGGGAAGCGTGCTCATCGGCGGCGACCGTCACGGGGACAATCCGGCAATCCAGAACGCTTCGCAGAGTTACATCGGCACCAACGCGGTGATCAACGCCGATGCGATCACTTCCGGCAATGGCGGCAAAGTCATTGTGTGGGGTAACGATACAACGCAGTTCTATGGCACGATTAACGCCCGCGGCGGTTCCTTAGGCGGCAATGGTGGTTTCGTCGAAACTTCCGGTGGGTGGCTGGACGTTTTGGGCCGCGTCGATACCAGTGCTACCGCTGGAGGCATTGGCACTTGGCTGCTCGATCCGACGAATCTTGTCGTCGCTACCGGAGGGGTGGCCTATGCCGCCGGGACAAACAACCTCTTCGCCAGCGCGGGCGCTACGACGACCATTACCCCCGCGTCGCTCGCAGCGGCGAATACTTCGATCGTTCTGCAGGCGACCAACGACATCACGATCTCGAACGCGGTCAACCTGACGACCGTCGGCGCGGGCTTTGTGGCGCAGGCCGGCCACGATATCAACATCAATGCACCGCTTACCACGACTGGCGGCAACATCGTTCTCGAAGCGGATTCGCCTCACTCCGGGGCATCTTTCGACGGCAGCGGCATGGTCAACATCAATGCCGCAGTCAATGCTTGCGGCGGCCCGCTGGACGGCTGTGTCGGCGGCAACATCACCCTGATCGGCGGCGGTAACAGCTCCCCGACAGGCGGATTCGGATTTTCCTTGAAAGCGAATGTTCAAGCCGGCGATGGCGGCATCAATGTCGCACTTTCGCAAACGCAAAATACTCCACCGCTTAATTTCTTTATCGGGGCCGGCGGCAACGCCCAGTTGAGCAGCAATGACACGGGTTACCTGCTCTCGACGGGCCGTCTCGTATTGGGAACAGCGACGACTGCCGGAACCGATGGATACGGCACTGGTGCCATTTCGCTGCTCGTAAATTCGCTCAGCCAGCTCAACGCCAGCCCGATGGATCTCTCTCTGGACTCCGGTTCCACGTTCGAACTGTTCGCCGGCGTTGGCGGCATTACGCTCGACAGGAACCTGACGACATTACAGACAACGATTATCGACACGACCGGCACGTTCACATTGAATGCCGCACTCGATACCTCGAATCATGATCTCGTCATCACGGCGGCGACCGTAAACCTTAGCGGCGGTTCTATCACGACCGGAACCGGCACATTTAGTTGCTCTGGTACAGGATGTCCGGCCGGTTCCACAAACAACATTGATCAATGGACAGGGGGTGGTAATGACGGGCTCTGGCTGACCCCAGCTAATTGGAGCTTCAATGCGGCGCCCACATCGGGACAGGTAGCGCTAATAGGAACCGGAACCGGGGGGCCATTTACAGTTCAGCTGGGCAGTGCATCACAACCTGCCAATGTGAGTGTCGGCTTGCTGGTAAACAACCAAACCCTCAACGTGGTAGGGAATTCGACGAATAAAACCACGCTGAATATTTCCTCGGCTTTGACTTACAACAGCAGCACGGCTTCGTACAACACCGGCACAATGACATTGACCGACAGCATTCTTGGTGGCACGGGCCTGCTCAACAACCAGGGAACGTTGAACATTACGAATAGCACGGTGACGGCGGCCATCAATCAGACGGCAGGCACGCTGAATGCGAGCGTGACGAATCTGGTTTCCGGCGGGTTGACGATAGCCGGCGGGACGGCATTGAACGTTGCGTCTGGCATAACCACCGTGAGCGGCGCCACCGGCATCGGCACCTACGCCGGCAACGTAACGATCGCTTCCGGCGCGAACCTTGCGCTTACCGGCGGAAACCAAAATTTGATTAGCGGGAGCATTACCGGTGCCGGCAATCTGACGGTGACCACGGCTTTCAACCAATCGGCCGGCGCCACCATTGGAATAGGCGGCGTGCTTGATGTCACGCAGGCAACCGGAAACCTGACCGTCAACGGCAACGTCTCCGCCGGCAGTGCATTGCTTAAGGCTACCGCCGGCAACATCGTTCTGAACCAAACTGTGACCGGCACCGGCGGCGGAAATTCGGTCGTTCTGGTTGCGGGCGGGAACTTCGTCAATACGGCCGGCGCAACACCGATCAACCCGGGTAACGGAAGATACCTGATCTACTCGACTGATCCGGCGGCCAACACGTTAGGCGGCCTCGTCTACGACTTCAAGCAATATAACGCCACCTATGGCGTGACGACTGTTTTGGGAACGGGCAACGGCTTCCTTTATTCGGTTTCCCCGAGCATCACGGCGAATCTGTCCGGCAGCGCGACCAAGATCTACGACGGCGACGCGACCGCACCGACCGGAAGTCTTGTGCTGACGTACAGTAGTGGCGCCATCGACAGTGATTTGATCACCGCGCTTGCGGCCACAATCGCAAGCTACGACAACAAGAATGTGGGGACAAACAAGTTGGTGACCGTGTCGGCTGCTTCAGTCTCAGCAACGAGTACCGATGGCAAGCCGGTCTACGGATACCAGATCACGCCGGTGAGTGCGGCGATTGGCACGATCACGTCCCCGACCATCACGGAACAACTCGTGAACACCCAGATAATTCAGCTCAATTATCTTGATAATATATCGACAAGCAGTAGCGTCCTGATTCCGGTTAGTCCGATCGTTTCGGCAGAACCGCTTGCGACGGGGATGTACCTCGAGACGCCGACCAGCCAACCAATACTGCTGAGTCAGGTGTCCGAGATTGACCCTGGCGTATACACCAATATAGATACTGGCGAGACAACGCTTATCCCGGCAGGAGCAACACTTGAACCGGGTACCTACTTCAACCAGGATACCAATACGGTGGTGGTGGTGATGCTTGATCAAAATACCGGTCAGGCAGTGACACTGGCCGGGTCGGCGTCCGACTTTCTGGTTACTGCCGGAGCGCAGGTGGTTAGGAGGGAGCTGAATGCCTGCAGATAGGGGTGAGCCGGATTTCCCGGCAGAAGAAATGATGGAAGGCTGGCAGGGCTTCGCTCGTATGCGAGCGCCTGGAATTGACAGGGGGATGCGATGAAAACGATAAATTTGACCGTACTGGCATTCGCCGCCTTGGGGATGCTGGCAACAGGTGAAGCGGTTGCCGCACCGGTGGGAGAAGTCGCTTACATCGCCGGCACGCTGTCCGCACAAAAGCCGGACGGCACGGTCAAGATTCTCTCGCGCAAATCCGAAATCGAAGTGGGCGATACGTTATCCACCGAGAAGGATAGCTATGTGCAAATCAATTTTGCCGACAAGAGTCAGGCGACGCTGCGCCCCAATTCGCGGCTGAAGATCGAGGCCTATCAGTTCAACGAGAAGGAACCGGAGAAGGACAATCTGCTGTTCGGCCTGCTGAAAGGCGGGCTGCGCACCCTGACCGGCCTGATCGGCAAACGCGGCAATCAGGATGCCTATCGGCTGCAAACCAAGGCCACAACGATAGGGATACGCGGCTCTTCCGGCGATACGCTGGAGTGCAGCGAGGGGTGTGCGGGGGTGACCAGTACCAGCGATAAACTTCCGCCTGGCGTTTATCATGCCACCCACACCGGTGTTTACATCATGATCAATGAGCAGGGTTCGCAACTCATCGGCAAGGGGCAGTTCGGCTTCGTGAAGGATGCGCAAACGGCGCCGGTCCTTCTGACCACCGACCCCGGCATGGGGCTGAACGACATGCCGTTCAGCCTGGGGGTGTGCGGCTCGGCCGCCGGTGGGGGCGCAGGCAAGAATGCGTGCATCATGCGCTAGACTTCGGCTTGAGCGCGATGCGTTCCAGCGTGTCGGTAATCCCGGCGGCGATCCTGGCCTTTTGTTCGCGGGGCAGCGTTCCCGCAATGCGGACGTTGACGTATGGCATGGTTCCTCCCGTTTCTGGTTTTCCCCACTCCCCACTCCCCACTAACTAAAATCTCCCCACAACGTTTGCAACGCGGCCAGCCCGGCGACCGCCGCAGTTTCGGTGCGCAGCACGCGTGCGCCGAGGCGGATCGGCGTGAAGCCGCAGCGCAACGCGCTGTCGCTTTCCGCCTGGGTAAAGCCGCCCTCTGCACCGATCAACAGCACGACTTCGCCTTCCGGTTTCTCCAAACTATGCAGCGAGGCCGCGCCCTGCGGCAACAGAATGAGTTTTGTGCCGGATAGCTCATTCATTTGTTGCAGCCACGCGATGATGTCCAGCGGCGCATGGATCTCCGGCAGCAGGTTGCGCCCGCATTGCTCGCAGGCGGAGATGGCGACCTGCCGCCAATGTTCGCGGCGCTTTGCGGCGCGTTCGGAAGACAGCCGCGCCACGCTGCGTTCAGTGTCGAGTGGCTGGATTTCCGTAACGCCCAGCTCGGTGGCTTTCTGGATCACCCAGTCCATTTTTTCGCTGCTCGACATGGCCTGCGCCAGCAAGACTTGCAACGGCGATTCGCGGTCGACGTTGCCGGCGGTAATCTCGCCGACAACCACGCGCTTGCCGCCGAGTTCGGTTATCACACCATGGCATGCATTGCCCAGGCCATCGAACATTTCGACGCGATTCCCCTCGCGCAAACGCAACACACGCGCGGCATGATGCGCCGCTTCGGGCGGCAGATCGAACAGGCCGCCGAGCGGAAGCGGCGGAGAACAGTAGAAGCGCGGCATGGTCAGGTTGCAAATGAATGGGGTGGCGGCGTGATAATATAACGCCCGAAGAAATCTTGTCAGGGATATCAAATGGTCAGCCTGCAACCCCCGCTATGTGATTTCGGCTGGAAAGCCCGCGATTTCGACCTGCCCGGTGTGGACGGCAAGCGCTATAACCTCGCCGGCGCGCGCGGCAGCCACGGCCTGCTGGTGATGTTCATCTGCAACCACTGCCCCTACGTGAAGTCGATCCGCGACCGCATCGTGCGCGATGCGCGCGAGCTGCAGCGGCACGGTATCAACAGCATCGCCATCATGTCCAACGATCCCGCCGAGTATGCGGAAGACTCGTTCGCCAACATGCGGCAGGTGGCGCAACAACACAACTACCCTTTTCCATATGTGTGGGACGAGACCCAGCAGGTCGCGAAAGATTACGGCGCGGCATGCACGCCGGATTTTTTCGGCTTCAACGCCGATCTGGAACTGCAATATCGCGGCCGGCTGGACGCGTCGCGCAAGGAGGCGGTGCCGGATGCGCCGCGCGATCTGTTCAACGCGATGCTGCTGGTCGCACAAACCGGACACGGACCGCGCGAACAATTCGCCAGCATGGGCTGTTCGATTAAATGGAAGAACTAGATACGCACGCAGTACGGGCACGGCGCGCCGTGCCCCTACAATAAGGGGAATGCCGTGAAAATATTGATACTCGGTGCAGGACAGGTCGGCTCTACGGTGGCGGAAAGCCTGGTGAGCGAGGCGAATGATATTACCGTCGTGGATTCCGACGGCGACAAGCTGCGCCAACTGCAGGACCGACTGGATTTGCGCACCCTGACCGGCAACGCGGCGCACCCTTCGGTGCTGGAGCAGGCCGGCATTGCCGACGCCGACATGCTGCTGGCGGTCACGCAAAGCGACGAGGTCAACCTGGTGGCCTGCAAGCTGGCGGCCACGCTCTACAACACGCCGACGCGCATCGCCCGGATCCGTGCCGCCGATTATCTGGAGCGCCCGGAAGTGTTCAGCACGGATAATTTCTGCGTGGACTTCTCGATCTGCCCGGAGCAGATCCTCACCGAATACATCGTCAAGCTGATCGAATTTCCCGAAGCGCTGCAGGTGCAACGTTTTTCGCAAGGCAAGGCGTCACTGGTCGCGGTGCGCGCCTTCGAGGGCGGCCCGCTGGTGGGCAAGCCGCTGAGCTTCCTGCGCAGCCACATGCCGCAGATCGAAACCCGCGTTGCGGCGATTTTCCGCAAGGACGGCCCGCTGATCCCCGAAGGCAGTACCGTGATCGAGGACGGTGACGAAATTTTCTTCATCGCCGCAACCGGCAACATCCGCAGCGTGCTCAGCGAAATGCGCCGCATGGACAAGCCCACCAAGCGCGTGATGATCGTCGGCGGCGGCAACATCGGCCGGCGTTTGGCCAAAGCGCTGGAGCGCGACTATCAGGTCAAGCTGATCGAATACAACAAAAAATCCTGCGAGAAACTGGCCGGAGAACTGGCCAACACGCTGGTGCTCAACGGCGACGGCACGGACGAAAAACTGATGCAGCAGGAGCATGTCGATGAGGTCGATGTGTTTTGCGCGCTGACCAACGACGACGAGAACAACATCATGTCATCGCTGCTCGCCAAGCAGGGCGGCGCGCGCAAGGTGATCGCGCTGATCAACCGCAGCGCCTATGTGGATCTGTTGCAGGGCGGCAAGATCGACATCGCGCTGTCGCCGGCGCAGGTCACCATCGGCTCGCTGCTCGCCTATGTGCGGCAGGGCGACGTGGTGGCGGTGCATTCGTTGCGGCGCGGCGCGGCGGAAGCGCTGGAACTGGTGGCACACGGCGACCGTCAATCCTCGCGCGTGGTAGGGAGGCGCATCGACGAGATCGACCTGCCCAAGGGCGCGACCATCGGCGCGATCGTGCGCGGCGACCAGGTCATCATGGGGCACCACGACACGCTGATCGAGGCGGAAGACCATGTCATCGTGTTTGTCATCAACAAGCGGATGGTGAAGAAAGTCGAACGCCTGTTCCAGGTCGGCCTCGGGTTCTTCTGATGCAGCGCACGCTCACCGTTTTTCACGCGCTGGGCCTGTTGCTGGTGATGTTCAGCGCAGCCTACGTCATGCCCGTGGCCACTGCACTGATCTACGCAGACAGCACCCTGCTGCTGGACTTCTTGCTGGCGATGGTATGGACGGCCTCCGCAGGCGTGCTGATGTGGCTGCTGACCCGCCGCCACAAGGGCGAGCTTTCGATACGCCACGGTTACCTGCTGGTGGTGACGATGTGGACGGCGATGCCACTCTTTGCCACCATCCCCTTGCTGCTGGCGATTCCAGGCCTATCCTTTACCGATGCCTATTTCGAGTCTATGTCCGGCATGACCACCACCGGCGCGACGGTGCTGACCGGGCTGGATACCATGCCGCCGGC
>C687J13239_1000586_pt1 | contig 18405 bp, 25 predicted proteins | sample RifGroD2_FD_13239 | JGI IMG/M metagenome (IMG submission 13239) | reverse complement strand
CTATATCTGTCTTGATATTTCTCCCTTATTGAATCATTATTAAGTAATAACTTATAAACATTAATTAACATATCATCAAAATCCATTACTTTTTCATCTTTTTTAACTTCTTCATATCTTTGATATATGTATTGCATTATATTTATACTATAAGGCATATACTTAGTTTCTAATAATTCATCATCACAATCTAATAAATTATTTTTCTGACAAGATATAAAATTAAGTATATCATTAGTATCTACGTTCTTCTCATTGCTTTCCATTTTAAGAGTTTTAACAACTATATTATTTATAAACTGTTTTTGTTGCCATTGTTTAATTTTATTATGAAAATAATTATAATTACATTCCTTCAGTATTTTGTTTCCTAATGCATGGAAAGTTTCAATGGTGACGGTATTAACTTTATTTCCTATTAATTTTAATAATCTCTCTTGCATATTTTCTTTTGCTTTAACACTAAATGTAATAGCAAGAATATTTCTTGGATTTACTTTATGTACATTGATAAGATTTGCTATTCTATTTGTTAGAACACTTGTTTTTCCGCTTCCGGCTGAAGACAAGACACAGCAATTACCTTTATAATGATTAATTGCTTTTAATTGATTCTCATTAAAATCCAATTTATTATATTCTCCTTTTTACTTTATTTGTATTCTCTATAATTTTAATTTATTCTTATAATCATCAATTCTTTTCTCTGCAATATTATAATATGTTTCATCTAATTCAAATCCTATGTATTGTCTATTAGTGTTTAAACAAGATATTGCTGTACTACCACTACCCATAAATGGATCAAATACAATATCACTTATATTGCTTGAATTATTTATATAAAAATCTAGTAAATCTGTAGGCTTTTCAGTAGGATGTTTCTTATTGCCAATAATATTATTAAATTTATGTACTGTTTTACTACCACCAATATCATTAATCCATTTTGCTTTTCCTTTTCTAAGAAACAATATGTATTCACAATTTTTCATATAAAATTGAGAAGGAGTACAATTATTCTTTTCCCATACTAAAATATTATGTAATTTAAATCCTGAATTTCTACTCTCTAATAATATATCACTAAAATTTAAAGTATTAGTAAATATGTAACAATGTGTTCCTTCTTTTAATATTCTATAAATATCTGGTATCCATTCATTAGGTTTTATATATGTATGATTGAATAACTTCCCATCATGTCTAGTAAGAATTCCTTTCGGTCTAATAGAATTTGCACCATTTCCTCCACCACCAGAAATTACTTTATATGGAGGATCGGTAACTACTAAATCTATTGAATTATCATCTAATAACTTCATACCTTCCTTACAATCCATATTATATATTTTATTTAATTCTAACAAATTATATTCTCCTTTTTATTATTTTATATTTATTTAATATCCTCAACTTCTTTAGTTTTAAACCATTTTAAAATTCCACTTACACCATCTTTAATATCAAAATTGCCTCCATAAAATACTCTTGGATTAATAATAATTCCAACATCAGAAACCTTAATAATTGGTTCATTATTAATAAATTCTATATCACTAAATGTTCTTTTAATACTACTACTTCTATGATAACATAATATATCTATTATATCTTTTGTTAATATTATATTAATTTCTGAAATATCATCTATTTGATTAAAACAAAGAATATTGTTTTCTCTATGCATATATGGTATTAACTTAAATAATGCACCAATTTGACTATGTTTTCTAATATGATTGTTTTCATATAAAAATCTTATTGAATCAATATAAACTCTAGTAAAATCATTATACTGTTTTATTTTCTTTTCTAATGCACCTTTAGATAAAAATAAATTGTTTATCTTTAATAATTTATCTTCTTTAATTAATATATGTAGGTTTATCATTTTGTTAAAAAATTTATCAAATCTTTCCCTACTCATACCTAATAAATCTCTCATGTCTTTTCTATTTATAGTTAAATAATTATCATATTTTAAGTATGTAGATATATAAAATAGTTTAAAAATATCTTCTTGTAGTATATTTATGTCATTAAATAAACATTTGTTATATCTAAATAAAGAAAATATAAATCCACCATTTTTATCATTCCATTTTTGAATGTCTGTTTTATTGGATTCAATATCTGCATAAGGGAGTATGTTATAACCTATTTTATAAGGTATTAAAGTATCTAACCAATATTGTTCATATTCTTTTAATTGTTCAATATTTACCTCATCTATAACTTCTAATATAAAATTATCTTCACCAAATTCTTTCCAATCTCTTTGTAATTTATATGAATGATGTAAATCTTTATTTAAATGTTTCTTATGTTCTTTCCATCTTCGTTCAATATTTTTTGAACTACCTATGTATATTTTATTATTAATTATGTTTTTAATTTGATAAACACCTATTGTCATACAATTCCTCCTTTAATCCATTTCTTTTGTAGTCATAAACCACTTAGTTATTATTTGTTGTCCTTTCTTTAAATCAAAGTTACCTCCGTATATTACTTTAGGATTTATTATAATAAATGATTTACCTTCATCTGGATCATTTTTAACCGATACTAAAATAGATTCGCCATTATTTAATTTTATACTTAATAAAGAATTTATAAATTTCCTAACTCCATTTCTATGATACCCTAGAATATTTTTAAGTTCATTAACATTCATTAATTTTATATCATCTTCATAGCAATCAGGATTATGACATAATAAGTTTCTTTGTCTATGTATATATGGTATTAATTTAAAATATATTCCAAGTTGACTATGACTACTTATATTAACATTTTCATATATAAATCTAATACTATTTATGTATAATCTAGTAAAATTATTATTCAAATGTATATCTCTAGTTATTACACCTTTTATAAAATAATCAGTATTAATTTTTATTATTTTGTTTTCATAAATAAATATATTTGCATCTTTCATCCTTTTAAAAAATGTATCAAATCTTCTTTTCTTTATATTTAATATTTTCATCATTGTAGTTTTATTCATCTGACTATCTTCATAAATAATAAATCCATTATAATCTACATATGTAGATAAATAAAATAACTTAGTAATATCTTCAGGAGTAATTTCTTTATTCTTTTCTAAAATTAAATTGGAGTATTTGAATAATATAAAGACAAAACCACCAAATTGACTATTCCATTCTTTTGTTAATTCATTTAATTCTTTTGTTTTTATTGATTTTTGTATGGCATTTCTTTGTTCTAATGAAGTTATTTTTAATTTGTCACCTTTATGAATTTCAATTGTTTCTCCTGTTTCTATGTCTGCTAAAATTTTAACTATTTCTTTTTTACTACTGATTATTAAACATCCTCCTTTATTATTTTTATAGTCTTGCACACTACATTGCATCATTTTAGGGCATTTTGCACACTACGTTGCATTAAAAAATTTGACAAAATCAAGCAATATTAATACTTTGTCGCAGAATGTCCTTCTCTTTCTCAAATTATCTAGTCATCGTTGAGTACAATGAAGAGTAGATAGAAATTATAAAATAAAATAAAATAAAATTGAATAATAGAATAAATATATAATAATATAATACAATTATATTAACATTTTATTTAATTTTCACTTATTTAACAACCACAAAAATAATATCAAAACAAATAATTTTATTATAATCATAATACAATCTCACCTCCATAAAATAAATTTTCTCATACTTCTTTCTTTTTAATTTATTCTTATTATACACAAAATAAATATAATTGTCAACAGTAAAATAAAAAACATTAAAATTTAAAATATGGATGTATTAATTTATTTGCGGTTAAGCAAATAAATTAATACAGACATGCCCACGGCAGTGACCAACGAAGGCGGTAGTTAATTATTTATATACAACATAAATTACTTCTACTTATTAGACACGCATTATTATAATAAAGTTACATATATTATATAAATAATTATATTTATATTCTTAAAAATTATATTAAATCATCACATTTTCCTCATTGATTGTATTATACACTACAACAAATCATATGTCAATATAATTATATTTATTTTCTGTGAATAATATTACCTAACTTAACCTAATCATTACTTGTCATACAAATAAATATCCTAAATATTACTAATTAATTACTAATCATAAACTGTCTTACACTGCAATATAAATTAAAATATAAGTGTCATACAGAAATGTCATGCAGTATCACACAACAATCTAATAAAATTAAAAAGGAGAGTGATTTACCAATGATGATTAGTTTTAGATTAAACAAAAAAAATGACAATGAATTAATTTCTTTACTTAGCAAATATGAAAATAATAATATGTCAGAATTTATTAGAAATATATTGAGAGATAGTTTGCTAACTAATAAGAATAATAATATTGTTGAAGATGTTTTTGCGGAAGATATGAATAGCAACCTTGCATCCAATATGGGCAATGTTAAATTTGAAGTTGAACAAATTAATAAGAAAGTAGATATTAGCAATAGTAGTAATAATAAAACTAAAGTTATTATATGGAATAATCCAAACTTAAAATAAAAGGGAGTGATTATATGAAATTAAAATTACCAATAAATATACTAGATATTTTTAGAAATAAGAAACAAATAAATGAAAATGTCATGAGTGATGAATTAGTAATGGATACAAATGCAGTTGTTAAATATGTAATTACGAGAACAGAATTGCCTATTGATGTAGTTTTGAAAGTATTAGATGCAGAGAATGATTGGTTGCATGAGAATGGATTTTATGATCAAGATGAAGATTAATATTTAGTAAATTAATAGATATTATAAATTGCCCTGCATCCATTTTACGGATAATGTTGGATTGAATTAGAGTATTAATAAAATAATAAATAGGAGGTATAATATGTTAAATTCTATTAAGAAATATAAAAATACTACTATTTCATTGATAACATTGTTTGTTACTCTTATTGTGAATTCACTTTTAGATAATAATGATTTATATTACTCATTAATTTATGAGAATATTATAGTATTAATATCATTAATAATAATTATAATAATGTTTTTTACTGCATCAGAAAAAGAAAAAACTATATTAACATTAGCATATTTAGTGTTTTTGATTTTTAATGTAATAATTAATTATTGATATATAGGAGGTATATAATATGAGTATCATTGGCATTGGTATTCTGCAAAATATATTTTTTATATTAGCATTAGTATTTACAAATTTAATAATTTACAGTGTTCCTATGGAAGAAAAACAAAAACATATCACTATATTATCTACAACGATAATAGGATTAATAATTTTATCATATAATGCATCTAAATTATTAATAGACATAATTAATAAATTTCCAATAGGAGGTATGTAATATGAGTAAATTAATCTATACTTTGTTATTTGTAATACTATGCCCCCTACCATTATATGCTATGACTATTGGAGAATTATTGCATGAAACCGTTGGTTATGGGAAACCTGGTTTTGCAATAACTCTAATAGTAGGTTTTGCTATTGCTGCTTTTATAGGTGAACAAATATGTAAAATAATAGGTAAACAAAATTTTGGTATGATATTAGTAATTGCTGCTACTTTTGCTGCTACATGGGAGATGGTAAGAGCAGGATTAAAAATAGTAGGAAATTTATTAGTATATTTTCCTAAATAGGAGGACGATATATGTTTCTAATTATAATACCAATATTAATTTTTGCTATAACTTGTTTATGTTTACCTCAATTATTGATTCAAATTATATTAGGATTCACAGGTTATATATTATGTAGAGCATTACGTTACAAACCTATGGCAAAAATGATAGTAGTAATAACTGTATTTTCTTGCTTGAGTATAATAATTGGAAAAGTAATGCCTATTGTAAAAGAGGAACAGGAGAAGCAACAATATATTGAGGAAAAAATAGATGATGTAAAGAAATTTGCTAATCCTAAAAGTAAATATTTTACTAGGGAACAAGTAGAGAGTGAAATGGATAAAAAAATAAATGATAGTATTCCTGATAGATTATGGTTTATTAGATTTATGACAGAATATCCTAGAGTTGATTATGAGAAGGATAAGAAAGATAATAAGAATGAAAATAAAGATAAAGATAAAGATAAAGATAAAAAGGAGTGATAAAATCAATATGGTAACTAATGTATTAATTAATAAAGGTATTATAGGAATAATGGCATTGTTCGTTATGTTTGGATTGAATAGTTTATTATTTAATAGTAAACATGGAGTGATAGATGCCAAGATTTACAGATATGAGAATAATAAATTTTATGGTGATTTAATTGTTGATGGTAAGAAATTAGATTTAGTTGTTAGAGTTAATGTTAATGGTAGTAGTGAGAAGACTTATAATGAGAATAAATTTTACAATGAACAAAAGGATTATACAGAGCAAAAAGAACATAATATTAATAATAATACCAATAATAATCAAATAATTGATAAAAAAGAGGAGATAATCAATAGAAATGATAAAAACAATAATGAAAATATCAATAAAAAGGAAGATATAAGTAAAAAAGAAGAAAAATTAAATGAAAATATTAAAATTACTGATGATTATACCCCTGGTAGTATTGATATATTGATAGAAAATGGAAAAGTTAAGATTAATCGTGATATGGGCAGTAAGGAAATGAGTGATATTGATAAGGAGATATGCAAAGAAATAGTTAAAGGCACTATGGATCATGTTAAAACTTTAAGTAATCCAGAAAGAAAAAGATTTACTGATATATTAAAAGGATTCTTAAATCATTTAAATAAACCGAAGGAAAGTAAGATAAAATGGTTTAATAAAAAGTAGTTATATATTATGTAGTTTATATCTAATAATTTAATTAATGCTTTTGTTTAACTTTATTGTATATTTCTCTTTGTAATTCTAAATCATTAAGTAATGCTAATTTTACAGTTAAACTTATCTTGCCGAAGTTATTAAATATATCTATTTCATCTAAATTATAAAAATCAACAATATTTTTAATAGTTATATCAGAAGGAGTCTTCCTACCATGTTCAATATCACTTAAATATGTAGGACTAATATTTATATATTTCGATGCATCTGACAATGTTAAATCTAATTTTAACCTAATTTTATTTAAATATGCACCACTATGTATATTCTTTAAATTAATCTGTATTGTCTTATCAATGTCCATTATTTAATATCACCTCATTGTTTGTAGAATAGTTTGTATTATTGAGGATTAATTTATACAAGGAGAATAATGTTATGGATGATAAAAACAAAGATAGCAAAATTATTGAAACATTTAAACTTAAATTTGAGAAAGTAGATATTAAGGAAAATTGGAGAAAATATAAATTAGATTTGAAAGAAAATTTTAATAAATATTTACAGCAAATATCATATAGTCCTACTAAACCTGTTAAACCAGAAGATTTAAAAACTACTATTAAGAAATTAATTAGAACTAGGAAATCAAGAAGTTTAGAAGCAGAAATTGAGAATGTGTTTATACAAACTAATTGTTGTAATAATAGAGGTGAATATCCTTATTATATTGCAAAAAATAAGAAGAGTGATAATTGTACGCAAGTAATGTTCAAATTACCATATGGATTAAATTATAAATCAATAATTGATAAAAAGCATTTCTTCTCTGATTCTATGATTGCACATGTTAATATAGAAAATAGAAGAGGATTATTAATGGTAGAAGTTATTAAAGGTATTATACCTGAGAAATATAAATACAATTTTAATTATATTGAGTATATGGGAGATTATATTATTCCTATTCCTATTGGTGTTAGTGTTGGTGGAGAAAAAGTAATATTAGACATTACAGAAATGATTCATGTTTTAATAGGTGGATTACCAAACAGTGGTAAATCAATTTTAATGACTGGTTGGTGTGATGCTTTGCTCCAGAATCCTAATGTTAAATTATTTGTAATAGATTTAGCAATGACAGATTTTATTCATCTTAAAAACCATGTTATATTTGGTTATGATTTAAATACTGCCGAAGTTATATTAGAATTTATGATAGAAGAGTTAGAGAAAAGAAGATTGTTTCTTGTGCAGAATAATTGTGTAAATGTAATTAAATATAATGAAAAGAATCCTAATAATAAATTAGATTATATTGTATTAATTATTGATGAATTTGCATTTACATCTCCTAGAAGATATGATACTAAGGAATTAAAAAGATTAAGACAAAAACTTCAAGGTTATGTAATGGATATATCAATGTTGTCAAGAAAATGTGGAATTCATTTAATAGTAGCAATGCAAAGACCATCTAGAGAATTAATTCCTATGGAAATAAAGAGTAATTTTCCTACTGCAATATCATTTAAAATGGTAAACAATGGTACTAGTATGACTATATTGGGTAATACAGATGCAGTATATTTGTCTAGTATTAAGGGTAGGATGATATTTCAATTAGGATCTAAGCAAATGGAATTGCAAGCAATGTTATTAGAGCAAGAGGAGGCGATTAGAAGATTAAGGATGTTTGATAAAATAAGTAATAAGATAGGTGATCAATTTGATCCATTCCTACAATTTCAAGAATATGAACACACGACAAAAAGGCTATTACCGAGATAAGTGCATAATAGAGGCAATAGAATTATTTGAAATATTAACTACAATACAAATTTATTATCTATTTTTTACTGATGTTAAATATGGTATTGTTAAATGTAGAGAAAGATTGAGAATATTAAGAGAGAAAGGTAAAATTAATTCAATTAGAGTAGATATTAATGAATATGCGATTCATTTTGTTGATAAGAGTAAAAAGTATAATAGATATTTGGAGCATAATGTAAATAGAAATTGGGGATTTTTATATTTGTTATTTATGGTTAGGAATAAATATAAATATTATAAATTTAGTGATTTTAATTTAGAGTATGTATTTTGTGAGAAACGTGCAGATGGAATAATAGGATTTAAGAATTATGCTATAGATAATGATTATAAGTATTTTATTATTGAGAGTGATAGAGTAGAAAGTAATAATAGATTTGAGAAGGTTAAGATTTATAATGATATTTATAAAAATGGGTTGTATAAGAAGGAATATTGGTTTAAGAGAGTTAATAGATTCCCTCATATATTAATTGTTTGTAATAGTAAGAAGAAGAAATTGAAAGTTGAGGAATGTGTGGAAAGAGATAATATTAAGTATGAGTATGTTGGAGATGGTAAAAAGAAGATTGGTGGATTGAAGTTCATTGTAAAGACAATTGATGAGATTAAGGAAGAGTTAAGATTGGGAATAGGAATAGGGATGGGAATAAAATCAGTCTGAATAAGATTGGTTTTATTTTTTTGTTTAAATTTTAGTTAATATTAGATTAGAGTTAATATTGTTTGTACATTATAATATAAGTATATTAGATAATAAATAAATAGTACAATATTGTTAAGGATATGTAAGACAATATAAGTTATAATATATATAGTAATACGTATTGTAGAGAATATGAATCTACTTGTCCAATGCTATATAATTAGTGTGAAAAGTTTAGAGACTAAGAAAATTTAAGTGAGTAAATTTTATGAAAGAATTAATGTTAAGGGAAGGTGGATGTGTGATATTAGAATAGTGTTGTGCTTAATGAAATGGCTAACTAAATATTTGACTGATTGGTTTGTTTGTTAATTGGTTAGTCTATTAGTTTATTTATATAATATATTATTAACTATTATATTAGTTATCTTATGAGAATATTAAAACAAATAGTTAAATAATCATATATATAATAGAATGGTGAATAGTAAAGTATTTAATTAATAAATATATTACAATGGATATAAATTGGATATAATTAGCAAGTATGAATATTAATTTTATATGACATAATAGTTACATGGTATGATAATAACAAGTTTAAATTAATTTAAAGGAGATAGGAGTAAATGAATAAGTGTATTGATGATAAATTTATTGAGAATAATATTAGCAATAGTAATAAGAATATAAATAGTAGATTATTTAATATTAATGTTAATTTTAAAAGTATAATGTATATTAATAGTTTTTTATGCATGATTGTATTCTTTTTAGCAGGTAATATGCTAATAGAGAGTGGAAGAAGTGGAATATTAGGTGGAAGTATAGGATTGCTATTAAATGCAATTTGATATATAAGTTTTGGATTTGGATTATTTAGTTGTAGTATTTTGTGTTGGTTAGGATACAGGATAAAAATTGATAGCAATGAATATGATGTTAAATAATATTAATTTAATTTGATTTTAATAAATTAAAATTCCTCCTAAAGAAGATAGATATAATAAAAATATGTGCAATTAAATTATAATCCTCATAAAAAGAGGATTTATTTTTTGTATAATTTAGGTAAGTGTGATTTTAATAAATTAGTTGTAAAATAAAAATATAGGATATGATACGATATAGATTAAGATAAATATGATATAAATAGTTATTATGTATGTGTTTATATTAAATTTATAGTTAAATTATATATGATGAATATTATAAGTAAAAATTGTATTCGATAAATTGAATTTATGTGAATTAATTTTTGGTAAAATTTGAGTTGATGGATGAGTAGATTTTTGAATTTTTTAAGTAGATGTATGGTATAGTGTGATGATAATATGATATAATATGGAAGTGTTGTATATAGTTTAAAATAGCTTTAATTAAGTATAAATTAAGTATAAATAGGTGATATGTTTGGTTAAATGTGAGTATATAAATATATGTAAAGTTATGGATAAAATTTNTAAATTAATTTTATTAATTTAAAATATAGTATATTGGTGGATGAGAATATAGTTATGTGATGTTATTGCATATAATAATATGNAATGATGAAAAATATTGTTTAATAGAAGATTAGACGATGAATATGCGATGGTCGTAATTGAAAATTGAGTTTGATGTGTGATTCTATCTGATGTGGTTGGGTTGTGGACATATGTTCATAATAAATTTGTAAACCTACCCCGGTCTACACAAAATACAATACACATTCACAGCCCTGCCCTTGTGACACTGACCGGGAACACGCAAACTCACAAAAACGGCCAAAAAATGTCCACCAGTGAAGGACATATCACAACTATGATCACTAATATAATATCCATATCACAAAAACCCTTGTAGAATGCAGGTTGTAGGGCTTACTCTAGTTTACATAATCTTTATTATCGGAACGTAATATATAGAATATAAATATAAATAATGTTAATATGTATAGTGTTGACATACTATGAATAGGTTAAAATTAAGACATTAAATTTTGATTGATATAAAGCCTAAATAAGAAGAGATAATTTTCAATAGGTATAATATGACCTGTGAAATGGAATAGAGGGTAAATAAACTATAAGTTATAAACTATAAATAAGTGAGTAAATATATAGCTATGTAGCCACAAGTGAAGCTAATACCAGATTATAATTGTTAGATAAAAATTGCCGGAGGTGTGGAGGTGTTGAACAAACTATAATTATAATTCTGATGTTCCACGTGGAACATATAACCGTCAAGTATTTTACCTTGTCAGCCATCGGAAGGTATAACAAGAAAAATTTTGTTGAACTATTAATACTTAACCTACTTAACTATTTATTACCTTAACTATTTACCAACTTAATAGTTAACTATCTAAACAATTAACCTACATAATCATTTACATATTAAACTATTTATTATCTAAATAATACACCTACTTAACTAATAATCACGTTAATTATTGACCAACTAAATAGTTAACATACTTAACTATTATACCATCACTGTCATACTGTACTATCTAATTAGTACACACCTATGTAATATCTATACACACACCTAATACGCAAGCCACATAAACACCAAACACCACTAACACATATACACATACCTATACAACACTCTAAACAAAACTATACACTATCTATATATTACTATTATGCTACCATTAAAAATTATATCACCTCACTAACATATAGTCTAGTCGACAACCTTTGAATTTTTACTTGCTACCGCAGTAAAAATTTCCAATATCAATATTATTATATTTTCTATTACCAGTATATTACCTATCTTATTATTAAATCAATAGTAGTAATAAAATATCATATTACCATTTATTTTAACATCATGATACCACATATACTACCAAACTATTACCACTAACCGCTACCATTCACCACTAAAATTTTAACATCATCTTGGTATCATCCAAATATCACCAATTCATCTATTCCTCAATTTCTCCTTCTCTAATCACAAAATTAACTCAATCCTTCCTCTATTTCCTCAAGGTACAAACATACGCACAATATTTTATACAGCCATTCTTGGGCATTCTGACGACACATAAAAAACCCTTATATAATCAATGGTACAAGGATCGATCGTGTAAATATATTACAATATTCAGTATAAATATACATATATACTCTATTATTCATGCATAAATGTATAATTCACCTCATTTTTACCCTACTTTAACTCTATAATAATTATATTTATAATCTGTCTCAGTGTCTATTTAGTATCATGTTACCAATATACTTTTTGATTTAGCATCATATCAATATGGCAATTACCGGAAATATACATATAATTTAGTTATGAAATTATGTAGGGAATTGATGGATTAATAATAGGTAATAATTGTATATTGTAATATTGTAATATTGTAATATATGATATTAGAATATCGAGATAATAAGATATATAGTAAACGATTGTTAACTTTTTTTATGTATCTGTCTTCCGATTATTAATCTACCATAAATTAGTAATAAAATAATTGATGAAAAGTAAAAAATAATAATGTACATTTGCTATCTGTTTTGATATAATATTAATTAAGTTATACTCAATTTTAAAGGAGGTCTCACACAGTGAAATCTAAATTTGAATATATAGTTAACAGGGACGAAAACAATAAAATAACTGACAAATATATACAAATAACTATAACTGATAAATCCTTAGAATTAGCAGAAAAAGCCTTTTGCAATCTAGAAAAATACATATCAAAAGAAGGTTATAATTTTGCAGGTTGTCCTTGGGAGTATGAAGAGCAGGGAATTTATGGAGATAGTATTACCGATATAGATAATAGGGAAGAAGTAGAAGAAATCAAGAAAATATACAAAGAATGGAAAAAGTTATATAATAAAAAATAAGGAGGTCTCCAACGATGAAAAGATTACAAGTTAAAATTAACAATATCTGGGAATATGTATTTTGCAGGAATGAAAAATTTCCATCTCAGCCAGTCATCACAAAAGACAGGTTAAAAGCTATAAAAGGAGATGATCACAGTATGCAATATTTTACAAGTAAATTTATGAATTGTGAATTCAGAATAGCAAAATAATATTATCAGTTAAACACCTTTTTACAGGTGTTTTTTCTTTTGCTCAATCCATAAACACCAAGAAAAAATAAATATAATTATTTATAAAATACCTATTGCATTTATTCGTGAAATGTTTATAATTAATAGTATGAAATTGATATTTGAAAACTACATATTTTGAGGAGGTTTTATAATGAAATTAGCCGTTAATGAATTCTTACCAGTTGAACCAAAAGAAGGATATAGAGGTTTTTATCCTTGTCAAACACTGGAAGAATGGAGTAAATTACCTTTACCGTTGAAATGTATCACATATTTTAAAGCGGTTAAAGCAGTTGTTTTTGATGTATGGCTTGATAATTATAAAATTAAAACTGAGGTACATTTACACCCGTCACACGTTCACAAGGTATTATTCACTAGTCATCAAAACGGAGTTCAACTATACGAAGTTAAAGCAATTATCTGGGAAGATGGCTCAAGAACATTTGCTAAATGGTGGCAGGATGGGAAAACAGGTGCTTTTTGTATTACTACAATTGCAGGTGATCAAATAGCAAAACAGGGAGGATATCAAAATTTTATTCCTGCTAATTGCTATAAAAATGAATCAGGTGAATGGAGGTTAAACAGTAGTAATAAAGATAATAAGAGCATAACTTATTCATCATTATAAGAATAGGCCGAAAGGCTTATTTTTTGCTCAAAATTATAGTTGTGACAAAACAGCGATTTTATACAGAAATTAGGGAAATTAAGGTGCTATAAACCTTTGATTTATAGGTGTTTTGTTTTTTGTGTTTTTGGTAAGAAGGTAAAAATAATAGTTGTAATATAATCAGTCCTGTGTTAATATAGATAGTAATATAATATATTAATTTTAGGAGGTTGAGCAAATGAGTCATGCAAATATAAGAAGTTATAAAAATCCTACCACTGGTAAACATGCTACAATATACACATTTAATCAAAAGGTTCTAGTTGTTAGCGATGATGTGACAGCAGAATTTAAGGGTGTAGAATCAAGAACTATAGTTTATGACATTGAATATATAGGCTATAATCCACCAAAAGAAGTATATGACTTATTAAATGCTTTAGGGTATACGTTGGATGATTGGGAAGGCCGAGCAGGTGCAGGAATAACTTTAGATTAAACAATTTAAAAAAGGGGTTAAAATCCCTTTTAAGGTCTCTATAGCAATAAGTATTAAGTAGGGATTTTAAAAGAGGTTTTAAACTTAAACTAAAAATAAAAAAGGAGTTGACGAACAATGAAAGAAATATTATGTATTGCTGGCATCCCCGGTGTTATGGCTTATGGTTTTTGGGTTATGTTATCAAAATTAGTAGGAATAGGAGGTATGTAGAAATGACTAAAAATAATCAATTTAGAGTAAGAGAAATTAACAATATGATCATAGTTGAGGAATTAAACCATACCAGTCAGACCAATAAGTCATATTATAAAACTGTGGCTTATTGGGATAAAATAGATAAAACTGGCAATATTAATTTAAATGCATTAGCACCTGATAAGGATTTTAAAACTTTCAACAGGTGGAAAAACTCAGTTAAAAAGGATACTGGCGTAATAATCACTCAGACCCTTTAAATTCTAAAGGGTTTATTTTTTGCTCAAAATTAACCAGAGATTATAAAAATAATTCTTGCTTTATCTCTAAAAATGTTTATAATTATATATAGGATTTATTTGACCGATACATATTATTTAGGAGGTTGATCGATAATGGAATGGATAACTAAATATACTTTTAGAACTGAAGTATTTGACAATGCAAGGGAAGCCATTGCAACCACTTTGGAAAAATGCCAGCAGTGGAGCACTGAAACAGGAATTAAAATAGAATTCTTAGATAAAGTAAAAATCAGAGATGGCAGGAAGGTTTCTATTGCTGAAAATATTCTTGTCGTATATGCATCAAATAAAACATACTACTATAAAATACATTCTCACAGCTTAGGAACATTAGAGTTAAAATCTGGTAGCAATAGGGATGGAAGATTCGCTCAAGATATCCCAGATGAAAGATTTAGAAAATATCTTTGCCAGCTAACACCAGTTAATATTAGTAAAATATTAGAAAAAATATCTTAAGCACCTGCAAAGGTGTTTTTCTTTTTCCCCTTATCCAACTATACAAGAGCAACAAAAGAAAGTAAAAATAATTATGTACATATGATCTACTATCTGATATAATATTTCTAGCCGGAGTATGTAGCAACGAATTAATTGTATGTCAAGACGTATCTTGGATACTAGGACAAAAAGCAACCTGCATAGAATGTGAAGGTAAAGCACCTAAGACCCTGCCAGGAAAAACAAAAATAACTGAGTTGAAATATGGCAAGAAAAAAGTCTATCAAATATCCTTCTATTGGCCGTTTCGTGCAGTTGTTTTCGATGTAGTAGAAATAGAAAATGTCTGGGAGATGAGCAAAGACTTTATAAAAAAATCCCTCTGACATTTGAAAGTAAAGAAAAGGCTCAGGATTTTATAAATAATCAGCTTGCAGATCATTGGTATAAACTTGATCAGTGTGAGATAGTACAAGGTATTTAAACCCTATTTTGTAGGGTTTATTTTTTGTTCATTGTCCTTCTTCCTTTCCTCTTCTCTTTACCCGGCCACAACTCCAACACATTATATATTACCATTCCTCACATCCCTTATACAGCCTTTATAATTCCCTATTACCTATTCCCATACCTACAATTCCTTAAAATAGACGTGAGATAAATTATTATATATAATTGGATATGAAAGAAGGTAAAAATAATACTATACAAATATAATCCTATCTGTTATACTATTCCTAACATAACTATTACATATTTTTAGGAGTTGATAGAATGGTTATAGAAGCAAAATTTAAATCCACCTGTCCAAAGTGCAATAGGCCAATATTTGCAGGTGATAAAGTATCTTGGAGTAAAGGACAAAAGGCGATCTGCCTTGAGTGCTCAGACAGTGGATCAGCTGGAACTGCTCAAAAATTATTGAATGGTAGGGAATCAGCTTGGTTGACATTGGCCGACACTAAAAAATTTGAAGATATATTGAGAAGTGAAAAACATAGACAGAAGAATTTTTGTTATATGTTCGGAAATGATAAATTTACATACACTTTTAAATTAAGTAATAAAAATGGCTGTGGATGTCTTAAAATCCATACTGACCATGAAAAAATTAAACAAGAACGCAACCAAGAAATTAATAATAAAATTAAAATATTGAAGCAGGAACAAGAAGAATTATTAAATGTTTTGGCCGAATACGAAAAAGATAATCAGCCACAATATGAAATATATTTCAAAATGGCAAATAGAAGATTATTAGAAACAAAACAAGAACTAAATTATTTAGAAAGTTTATAAGCCTTCGGGCTTTTTATTTTGTCCTTTTATCCGGTCAAGTTGCATTAACTCCCACACAACACAACAACTATTCACCTTCCCACAATCCCTTTTAACCCTCATTAAATTCATTTACACCTTCAAATCCTGAAATGGCTTGCTATGACGATAATTAGATAAAATTAGATATACTGATTATTATAATTCATTGATTATTTATTGATTATATATCATAAAATACTTGGATAAAACTAGATAAATATATACTAGATTGTATGTTAATTTATTGTTTTTGTTGAAGGTGTTTGATGTTCCACGTAGAACAAATTAAGAATATAATAAACAAATAAAATTGCTTGCTTTTGCTGAATATATCAGTTATAATGGTATTAACTACATACTTTATTTTATTAAAGGAGGAATTAATCAATGAAAACTATTAACGTATTAAAAAATGATGTTCCTTATGATATAACTATTCCAGTAGAAATTATATCAATTAGGGCATATATTGAAGTAGGTTTAGGAAATGGGACAACATTTTATCAAGCAAAAAATAAGGATGGAATTTGGTTTTATTTCCGTAAAAAAGATAATAAGAATAAAAAACTACCTGTTATAAAAGAATTTCCTCATAAAGAATGGATTAATAAATATTATGGACAATGGAAAGCATACTCAGACGAAATAAATATATAACCCTCTTAGGAGGGTATTTTTATGTTCATATGTAAAATAAATACCATTAAAATAATTAGATAAACTTATACATAACTATACTTACTTATACACTATTTTACCTCAAAAAACAGTATAAAAGTATTGTTTTGTTTCAAGTGATTTTTATTGACATATTGGTTCAATTGGTGTAATATAATAGACAGATAGTAAATATAAATCAGTGGGAGGTTATGCAATGAAGAAAAATTATATTATGGCAGAAATTAACAATTATTTTAAGTATGATATAATAATAAAAATACTAATTAATGGCGAAGAAGTAAACAGGACAATAATAGATACAATGGATAAATATGAAAATGCTGACAAATTTGCAAAAGAATTAGCAGAACAATTAAAAATTGAATATGTTAGCATGAGATAAAGAGGGATAATAAACCCTCTTTTCTTTTTTTCAGTGTTCCACGTAGAACAAAACACAAATATAAAAATACTCAAATAATTATCATCAAACTATAGACATTTGAATGTCAATTTGATATACTATTATCAATATAATTTTACTACTCAGGAGGTGAACCAGCTTGACACTAACAAACCATGCAAAACAACGTATGCAACAACGCATAATAACCCTACAGGACATTTACAATTGTGTCAAACTGGGAACACCTGAGACACAAACAGAAGGTAAAATCAAGTATACATATAATGACATCTATGTTATACTTGGTAAAAATAAATCTGTAATAACTGCTTGCTTTACAAAATCCTATACAAAAGAATTAGAAAAATTTGCAAAATATTATGGTATTGGGTTTAATGCAGCTATTAGAGAGATGCGGAGGGAAATAATTTGAATGTAAAATATAGGAATATTGTTGTTGTTGATATGAATTTTGAGGAAAATATATTAATTGTATTGGTGGACGGTAAAACAGTCAAAGCCAGTATTCAGACAGATAATAACGGTCAGTTTGTAGAAGTTAACAATATAAAGTATTATTT
>C687J13239_1000565_pt1 | contig 18931 bp, 14 predicted proteins | sample RifGroD2_FD_13239 | JGI IMG/M metagenome (IMG submission 13239) | reverse complement strand
ATTGATGTTAATAGGTTACTATAACAATATAATACAGTTAAATTCGGCAGAACTGGTATTGATGTTAGTTGATTCCCACCACAATTCAAATAAGTTAAATTCGGCAGAATTGGTATTGATGTTAGTTTACTAGAATAACAATATAATACAGTTAAATTCGGCAGAACTGGTATTGATGTTAGTTGATTCCAACCACAATGTAATTTAGTTAAATTCGGTAGAACTGGTATTGATGTTAATAGGTTACTATCACAATGTAAATCAGTTAAATTAGGCAGAACTGGTATTGATGTTAATAGGTTACTATCACAATGTAAAACAGTTAAATTTGGTAGAACTGGTATTGATGTTAGTTGATTCCATCTACATATTAATACTTCTAATGTATCAATATATTTTGATATTTTATTCAACGCATTATTCTCATCATAAATATATAATCCGATAATTACACCTTTTGTATTACTTTTTAGTGTTTCTAAATATGAATTGATTTCAGCATGTTTATTGGTTTTAATATTATTAATCACTTCTCTATCAGTAATGTATATTATTGTCATCGTATTTTATTAATAATATTAAACATACACTTTGTAAATGTTTAAAAATCAATTTTTTCATAAAGTAAATTTTTATTCATCTATAGCTTCGGTCCATGTATTAATTATCTCTTCTGTATATCCTCTTTCTTCTAATTCTTTTCGGAATGTTTCTTTTGATAAATTATTTTGTTTCAGTAGTACATCATAAACATTCATTATTTGTTCATTATCTGATATTCCAATCGTAATATTTTCATCAAATCCGACTAATGAATTAACGATTCGTGTAATTCTTCACGACAATCTAAATAAGTTAAATTCGGCATAACTGGTATTGATGTTAGTTGATTCCCCAGACAATATAATTTAGTTAAATTCGGCAGAACTGGTATTGATGTTAGTTGATTATCCCAACAATTCAATTCAGTTAAATTCGGCATAACTGGTATTGATCTTAGTTGATTCTCCATACAATCTAATTTAGTTAAATTCGGCAGAACTGGTATTGATGTTAGTTGATTATCCCAACAATATAATACAGTTAAATTCGGCAGAACTGGGATTGATGTTAGTTGATTCTCACCACAAGTTAATACAGTTAAATTCGGCAGAACTGGGATTGATGTTAGTTGATTCTCATTACAATGTAATTCAGTTAAATTCGGCAGAACTGGGATTGATGTTAGTTGATTCCAACCACAATGTAAATAAGTTAAATTCGGCAGAACTGGTATTGATGTTAGTTCATTCCAAGCACAATATAATTCAGTTAAATTCGGCAGAACTGGTATTGATGTTAGTTCATTCTCAATACATTGTAATACAGTTAAATTTGGCAGAACTGGCATTGATGTTAGTTGATTATTCGCACAATGTAATTCAGTTAAATTCGGCATAACTGGTATTGATGTTAGTTGATTATTCGCACAATGTAATACAGTTAAATTTGGCAGAACTGGTATTGATGTTAGTTTATTCTGGTCACAATCTAATACAGTTAAATTTGGCAGAACTGGTATTGATGTTAGTTCACATCTTTCACAAATTAATACTTCTAATGTATCAATATATTTTGATATTATATTCAACGCATTATTCTCAGCATAAATATATAATCCGATAATTACACCTTCAGTATTACTTTTTAGTGTTGACAAATATGAATATTTTTTATCATCATCATGTTTATTGGTTTTAATATTATTAATCACTTCTCTATCAGTAATGTATATTATTGTCATCGTATTTTACTAATAATATTAAACAAATATTTTTGTAAGATGTTTAAAAATCAATTTTTTCATAAAGTAAATTTTTATTCATCAATTGCTTCGGTCCATGTATTAATTATCTCTTCTGTATATCCTCTTTCTTCTAATTCTTTTCGGAATGTTTCTTTTGATAAATTATTTTGTTTCAGTAATACATCATAAACATTCATTATTTGTTCACAACGAATGATACAGAAAAAATAAAAGATAAATTAGTTAAAACGATGGGATCGAGTAAATTTTTAAAAATATTAATATCAGAAGATCCAAAAATTGCGGATGCTATTCGTAATAATGATAAAAACAAAATTAAAATTACATGTGAAAATAATAATGATATTGATTTATTGGATGAATCATTATTTGATCGATTTGGAAATTGTTTACGTGGAAATTTTGATGAAAAATATAAATTATTGAAACAATGGATTGATATTAATAAAAAATTACCAGTATATCATTCAAATAATTATGAAGAACAAAAATTAGGTAAATGGTGTACGTATAAACGCATGGATAAAAAACATAAGAAATTATCAATTGAACATATTAAAATGTTTGAGAAATTACCATATTGGTATTGGGATTATAATGATATATTTTTAACAAAATATGGACAAGTAAAGCAATGGATTATAATTCATAAAAAAATACCATCACATGGTTCAAAAGATAAAAATGAAAAACAATTAGGAAAATGGTGTGCACATCGACGGGATGATAAAAAAATTAATAAATTATCCGACGAATATATAAAATTATTGGAAGAATTACCATATTGGTATTGGACTGTGAATGATATTTTTAATCAGAAATATGAACAAGTAAAACAATGGACAGAAAATACTAATAATTTACCAAGAATACACAGTAATGATATTGTTGAACGTAATTTAGGATTATGGTGTCATACACAAAGATTTGAATACAAAAAAGATAAATTATCAGATGAATATATTAAAGTATTAGAAAAAATACCATATTGGTTTTGGGCGAAAGAAGATCCATTTGATGATATGTATGAAAAATTTAAAAATTTTATATTGACTAATAAAAGATTACCTTCAGATGATCCAAAAAATAAATATGAACATCAATTATCTAAATGGTGTGTAGATAAACGGCAAAATAAAAAAAATAATAAATTGTCGAATGAAAAAATACAAAAATTAGAATTATTACCATATTGGTATTGGAAAAAAGAAGATCCATTTGATAATTTATATGAACAAATAAAACAATTTTTTATAATATATAAAAAATTACCAAATATGATATCAAAAAATTCAAATGAAAAGAAACTCGGAATATGGTGTAATAATATGAGAATAAGAGAAAAACAAGGAAAATTGTCATTGGAAAGAATAGCAAAATTAGAATTATTACCATATTGGTATTGGAGTAAATAATTTATAAAAAATTGATTTTTAAACATTTAGAATATTAATTCATTAATAATATCACAACAATACAAAATAAACACAATGGAACAACAACACGACTCATTCGATGATGCATACGCAGAATTAAAACAATGGATCAATATAAATAGCCACAATCATAATTCCCAATCAAAACATCCAGAACGACAACTAGGCCAATGGGCAACAGCACACCATGTGCATCATAATCAATTATCACCAGAAAAATTAGAGAAACTTGAAAAATTAAATGATTGGTCTTGGCAATAAAAAATGAAATTATTAATTTATATATAAGAATTTAATACAATATAGATATATTGTATTAAATGGATGAAACTAGTGAATTACAACTTTTAAATGAAAAAAGTAAAAATAATATTGAACAATATAAAGAATGTCTTTTGAGACGATTAAAACGAGATATTAATAATAATAATTTAATTTTTTCAAAAGATGAAAAAGATTTTTGGAAAATTTTTGAAATTATTTCTGCTTATTATACTGACACAATTTTATGGAATGATGTTGATATTCGTATTAAAGAAATAAAAAATTGTTGTTATGATAATGGAAAAGATGTTGGAATTGATAGTGCATGTGATAATAAAGCAGTTCAAGCAAAATATCGTATAAATAGCGAAACAGTAAAATGGGATGAAATTGCAAAATTTTTAGCTGTTGCAAAAATAAGTGATTTTCCTTACAATGAACTATATATTACTACATTACCGAACACAAAACTTTCTAAAATTAAAGCAAATGAATACAAACAATTTTTTATTACTGACGAATTGATATCTAATTTTAAAATAAAATTAGATTCAGTTGATTTGAAATATAAATATGATAAATTTAAATTACGAGATTATCAAATAAAAGCATTAGAATATATGTATCAAGATGGAGATGAAGATGGTGAAATTAAAATTGCATTACCATGTGGTTCCGGTAAAAGTCATTTAATAATTGAATATATCAAGAGCCAAAAACCAAATTGCTGCGGTATTTTTGTCCCTTCATTATTATTATTGAACCAATTTAAAGAGTTATTAGATGAATATAAAATGAAATATTGTTTAGTTGGAACTGGATATAATGAAGACATTGATTATGAAAGTGATATATTTATTTGTGTTTATAATAGTGCGAAATTATTAGAAGATATTGAGTTTGATGTGATATTTATTGATGAAGCACATCATATTTATCGACCAGAAATTTATGTAGATAATGAAACTATATACGATGATACTGAAGAAGAATCATTTAAAGATATTATAAATAATTTAAATGCTGAAAAGAAAATATATTTGAGTGCAACAATCGATGATGCTAATTATAAATATTCTATGAGAGATGCAATTGATAATGGTTATTTAACAGATTATGATATACATATACCAGCATATGATGATAATATAACAAATCAAAATATTGTTGATTTAATCAATTTACATGATGAATATAGAAAAATATTGGCATATTGTAATTCAGTTGATAATGCGAAAGAAATCAGTGAATATTTAAATAAACATCAAATAATTAGTGCCAGTTTCGATGGAGAAACCCCATTAAAACAACGAATGAAACATATTAATGATTTTGAAAATGAAAATATAAGAATATTAGTAACAGTTAATGTTCTTGGAGAAGGAATAAATATACCAATTGCGGACACATGTATATTTATTAATAATAGAGAAAGTAAAATAAATGTAATACAATGTGTTGGTAGAATTTTACGAATACATCCAGAAAAAACAATATCTCATATTGTGTTACCATGCAAAAATGGTGAACAGATGATAAATAAATTTATTAAAATATTTGCAGATGAAGATTTTCGTATAAAGGAATCGATTAAAAAAAATAAAAATGGAAGAATTATTATGAATACTTTTAATGAAAAAACAGGAGAAAGTATTTTATTAGATGAAACAATTTATGATAGATTTGGTAATATTATTAAAGATAATTTTGATGAAAAATATGAACTAGTGAAACAATGGATAGAAATTCATAAAAAATTACCTAATATGGGATCAAAAAATTCCAATGAAAAAAAAATTGGAATATGGTGTAATAATATGAGACAAAGAAAGAAACAAGGAAAATTAATTGATGAAAGAATTAAAAAATTAGAATTACTTGATGGATGGTATTGGGAGCAAAAAGATCCATTTGATGATTGGTATAATGAATTAAAACAATGGATTGGAATTAATAAAAAATTACCATCCGGTATGGCAAAAGATCCGCAAGAAAAACAATTAGGTTCGTGGTGTTGTAAACAACGCGCATCAAAAAAGAAAGGAAAATTATCAGATGAAAAAATAAAGAAATTAGAAGAACTTGATGGATGGTATTGGGAGCAAGATTTATTTAATGATTCATATGATGAATTGAAACAATGGATTATAATTAATAAAAAATTACCATCTGAACATTCAAAAGATTTACACGAAAAACAATTGGGAAATTGGTGTTATAGGAAACGTACAGATAAAAAGAAAGGAAAATTATCTAATGAAAAAATAAAGAAATTAGAATTACTTGATGGATGGTATTGGGAGCAAGATTTATTTAATGATTCATATGATGAATTAAAACAATGGATTGAAATTAATAAAAAATTACCATTAGAATATTCAAAAGATCAACAAGAAAAACAACTAGGCAGATGGATATCACAAAAGCGTGTATATAAAAAGAAAGGGAAATTATCTGATGAAAAAATAAAAAAATTAGAATTACTTGACGGATGGTATTGGGAGCAAAAAGATCCATTTGATGATTGGTATAATGAATTGAAACAATGGATTATAATTAATAAAAAATTACCATCTGAAAATTTAAAAGATTTACACGAAAAACAATTGGGAAAATGGTGCTCACATAAGCGGAAGGATAAAAAAGAAGGAAAATTAGTAGATGAAAAAATAAAAAAATTAGAATTACTTGATGGATGGTTTTGGGAGCAGGAAGATCCATTTGACGATCATTATGCTGAATTAAAACAATATATTGAAATTAATAATAAATTACCATCTGAAAATTCAAAAGATTTACACGAAAAACAATTAGGAAATTGGCGTGCAAACCAACGTAAATATAAAAAGAAAGGAAAATTATCTGATGAAAGAATAAAACAATTAGAATTGCTTGATGGATGGTATTGGGAGCAAGATTTATTTAATGATTCATATGATGAATTGAAACAATGGATTATAATTAATAAAAAATTACCATCTGAAAATTCAAAAGATTTACACGAAAAACAATTAGGAAATTGGTGCTCACATAAGCGGAAGGATAAAAAAGAAGGAAAATTAGTAGATGAAAAAATAAATAAATTGGAATTATTTGAAGGATGGTATTGGGAGCAAAAAGATCCATTTAATGATCATTACGATGAATTAAAACAATGGATTGAAATCCATAAAAAAATACCATCAGGTATGGTAAAAGATCCACAAGAAAAACAATTAGGTTCGTGGTGTTGTAAACAACGCGCATCAAAAAAGAAAGAAAAATTATCAGATGAAAAAATAAAGAAATTAGAATTACTTGATGAATGGTATTGGGAGCAAGATCCATTTGATGATTGGTATGATGAATTAAAACAATGGATTGAAATTAATAAAAAATTACCATCTGAAAATTCAAAAGATTTACACGAAAAACAATTAGGAAATTGGTGTTCTAATAAACGTAGAGATAAAAAGAAAGGAAAATTATCAGATGTAAAAATAAAGAAATTAGAATTACTTGATGAATGGTATTGGACTGATGAAAATATAAATAAAGTTATTGAATCATTTGATGATTCATATGATGAATTAAAACAATGGATTGAAATTAATAAAAAATTGCCATCATCAACTTCAAAAAATCAACAAGAAAAACAATTCGGAATATGGTGTTGTACCCAACGTAGAAATCAAAGGAAAGGGAAATTATCTGACGAAAGAATAAAGAAATTAAAATTACTTGATGGATGGTATTGGAAGCAAGAAGATCTATTTGATGATTCATATGATGAATTAGAACAATGGATAAAAATTAATAAAAAATTGCCAAATAAAAGATCAAACAATCAGGAAGAAAAACAAATTGGTATATGGTGTTCATATCAACGTCAAAATAAAAAAAAAGGAAAATTATCTGATGCAAAAATAAAGAAAATAGAAAAATTACCATTTTGGTATTGGAGTAAATAATAATTAATTTGATATAAAGAAATAGTAATATATTTATTTATACAAAATAATGGAAATTCCTGAAACTTGCTCGAATAAAAATGAAATGATAAAACAATTAGCAGAATATAATAAAAATTATATTTATGATAAAATTGAAATGATCGAAAATGCTGGTTTTGATTTTGATGTGTTCAAAAAAATGATGATAGATAGTTTAAGTATGATTAAATATTTATATATTTATAATTATTTCCAAAATAAATATTATCAAGATTCTCGTATATCAGAATTAATTCGAAATATAAATGATGCTGATTCATATGGAAAAATAAAAAATATATTTAAACAAGACAACGATTATATTTATATTCCTCTTCTTTTATTTATTAAAATTTGTATTTGGCAAGTTAATTTAGATAGAATATCAACATATCAATCAATTCCCAAAAATATTGAAAAATATGATTATTTTATTAATATTCATAATCCAGCTTATTTTGATCATTATGAAAATTTATATGATCACATAGAAAAAAAATTTGATAGTTTAAGCGAAGATCAAAAAGATAAATTGAATGAGAAACTTAATCCATTTCTTGTATGATTTCATTGTGAATAATAAAATCAAAAAATTGATTTATTAATTATTAGTAAATATAATAATTAATAAATTATCAAATAAATATAATGGAACAAACAAATAGTTCATGTCGAGAAAAAATACAATATAAAGAGCACGAAGATACATTTGATAAATTATATGACAAATTAAAACAATTTATTGAGATTAATAATAAATTACCATCATCAAATTCCCAAGATCCACTAGAAAAGCAATTATTTACTTGGAGTTTATCAAACCGTCTCAATAAAAAAAAAGGAAAATTATCAGATGATAAAATAATAAAATTAGAAAAATTACAATTTTGGTATTGGGAGTATGATTCATTTAATAAAATATATGAAAGATTAGAACAATTTATTAAAATTAATAATAAATTACCATCAGATCGTTTAAAAACTGTACAAGAAAAACGATTAGCTGAGTGGTGTTCTGAAAAACGGTATGATAAAAAGAAAGGAGAATTATCCGACGACCACATACAAAAATTAGAAAAATTACAATATTGGTATTGGACCGACGAAAATATAAAAATAGTTATAAAATCATTTGATGAATCATATGAACAAGTAAAAAAATGGATTGAAATCAATAATAAATTACCAACAGAAACAATAAAAGACAAATATGAAGCAAAATTAAGAATATGGTGTATGCATCAACGTCATCTTAAAAAAAATGGAAAATTATCAAACGACAAAATACAGAAATTAGAAAAATTAAACGGCTGGTATTGGGAGAAAGAACATTCATTTGACGAAAGATATGAACAATTAAAACAATTTATTGAAATGAATAAAAGAATTCCATCACAATTTACAACTGATCCACTAGAAAAACAATTATATATATGGCGTTTAAATACACGTAATAAGAAAAAGAAAGAAAAATTTTCTGATGATAAAATCCAGAAATTAGAAAAATTGAATGATATTTTTGACAAAATACGCAAACAATCTGATTTGTCGCGTTATAATAAACCGGCTAATGAAAAGAAAGAAAAAATATCTGATAATGAAATCCAGAAATTAGAAAAATCGAATGATATTTTTGACGAAAGATATGAACAATTGAACCAATTTATTGAAATAAATAAAAAATTACCATCAAGTATATCAAAAGATCCACTAGAAAAACAATTAGGTGCATGGTGTTCTCATAAACGTACCGTTAAAAAGAAAGGGAAATTATCAGACGTCAACATACAGAAATTAGAAAAATTAAACGGATGGTTTTGGGAAAAAGAAGATCCGTTTGATGAAACCTATGAACAATTAAAACAATTTATTGAAACAAATAAAAAATTACCATCATTAACTTCAAATGATTCGTATGAAAAATATTTGAGTACGTGGTGTGCATGTAAACGGCACTATAAAAAGACAGTAAAATTATCAGACGACAAAATACAGAAATTAGAAAAATTAAATGGATGGTTTTGGGAAAAAGAAGATCAATTCGATGAAACATATGAGCAATTAAAACAATTTATTGAAACAAATAAAAAATTTCCATATGAGAAATCAAAAAATCAACAAGAAAAACAATTATGTTCATGGTGTTCTAATAAACGTACCGATAAAAAGAAAGGAAAATTATCAAATGAAAAAATACAGAAATTAGAAAAATTAACTGGTTGGTATTGGGAAAAAGAAGATCCATTTGAGGATCATTTCGATAAATTAAAACAATTTATTGAAACAAATAAAAAATTTCCATCATTAACTTCCAATGACAAGTATGAAAAACATTTGAGCAAGTGGTGTTCGTCACAGCGACAAGAAAAAAAGAAAAGTAAATTATCTGATGATAAAATACAGAAATTAGAAAAATTAACTGGTTGGTATTGGGAAAAAGAAGATTCATTTGATGAAATATATGAGCAATTAAAACAATTTATTGAAATAAATAAAAAATTACCATATAAGAATTCAAAAAATCAACAAGAAAAACAATTAGGTTCATGGTGTTCTAATAAACATACTGATAAAAAAAAAGGAAAATTATCAGATGAAAAAATACAAAAATTAGAAAAATTAACTGGTTGGTATTGGTGTAAAAATGATCAAGAAGCTGATCAAGAAGCTGATCAAGAAGCTGATCAAGAAGCTGATCAAGAAGCTGATCAAGAAGCTGATCAAGAAGCTGATCAAGAAGAGCACGATGATGATCAACCAAAAGATAAACAAGATTTAATAATTGAGAAATATAATGAAATTATAGCCAAATTAAAAAATAAAGATGGATGTAAAAAAATAACTAATGATATTACTAAACGTATTCAAGATCTAGAGGAGTACGAAATGGATGAAACGAAAGAATATTTATTTTTAGCATCATTTATAAAATCATTAAATATATTGATTAAAAAGACAAAAGATACTGAACTTATTGAATGCCGAGATAAATTGAATGAGGTAATGGAAGGATTAAGTGTGGAAATTTAGTTTATTATTTAAGGAGATAGTAATATATTTATTTATACAAAATAAATGGAACAAAATGATACATCAATATTATTAGATTTTGATATAGATCAACAAGAACTATTTAACATGCGAAAAAAATTAGGAGAATTTAATAAAAAATATATTTATGTGGCGCTTGTAAAACTTCATCATATGATAGATTTTGAAATTTGCAAACAGAAATTTTTAGAAATATTACGAATGGTCAAAATCATGTATGAGTGTCATAATAATAATGGAAGTACACAATTGACTTACATTATTTCGATGATAAATACTATTGATTATATTACAAATTATGAGAATCTTCTGGCAAAATTTGATAATACAAATAAATATGATCATGTTGATTTTTATCATGGATATCCATTATTGATATTTATTAAATTATGTTTTTTTGATATAAATAATAAATTATTTTATTGTGGAAGTGATAGAGATTTACCAGAAATAACAGATGATATTAAAAAATATGATTATTATTTAAACTGGAACAATCCAAAATATTCGATGATTTATAATACTACTCCAACAGAAAAAATCCAAATATATAAAAAAATTAATGATGTTTTAAATCCTCCACCATGTTAAAATTTTGTGTCGATAGTGAAATTTAATTTATGATATAAAAAGATATTAATATATATTTTTATATTAAAGATGTTATCAATTGAATCAATTAAACTTAAAAATATATTATCATTTAAAGATGAGGTTAAATTTGAATTTGATCCAAAAACAAATTATATTATTGGAGCGAATAACAGTGGTAAAACAAATATATTTAGAGCTATACAATTAATTACTGATAATAAAACATGGAGACATGTTGGAGATGATAAAAATAAAATTTTTCCAGAAATAGAAAATTTTAAACTATTTAAAAATAATAAAAATAAAGAATCAGAAATTGATATCCAATTTAAAATTAATGATGAGAATAATCTCGAAAAAATAGAACAAAATATTTATGATTGGAATTATTCTCTGATCGATACCAATGAATATAAAATTGGAACATATGGATTATCTTTACCAATGTTTATAAAATTATCAATTATACATAAATATTTATTGGGTGGATATGAATACGATAAAACTAATATTTATGTGAATAATATAAAAGAGAAAATTGAAAAATTACCAGATAATTATATAACAAATATTAATATTAATGATGAGAAATATAAAAATCATTATTGGTATAAAAATATTACTGATGATACCAAAAAATATATAATTTTTTTGGAAGAAATTTTACATTTTCAAACATTTAAAATAAATAAAATAAAATTTGTTATGAATTTCGACGAATTTAAAATAATTACAACTATAAATGAAACAGATTATTTATTATATCAATTTCCATGTTCCGCAATGTTTACGAATACTATAAATATTGCCGGGAATTTAGATAAATTATATTCACATCATCCAATACTATCATTTTTTAATATATTTAACAACACTCCGCATAATTTTATTACATCATATATACATAATTATATTAAATACATTGACCATACAAGAGGTTATAATTATTATTACCAATATACAAATTATATAAAAGATTCTGAAGCAAATAAATTAAAGATTGATATAACGAATCGTTTAAATAATTTAATTAAAAATCAAGTAACAGATGTAATTGGATCAATTATTCCATTCCAATACCAAGATTTAATCTCATATATTGAAGATAGTGAACAATATACATTATTATCAAAACAAATCACAAATACAATAACAATAAATGAGATTGTGAAATATTTATGGGAATTGAAAAATAGCCAGAATGATGATGAATTTTATGCATTTGACGATATTAATATTTTTATTTATAATATACCACAATTTAATTTTATGATTGATTTTAAAAAGGAAGATATTCATAAAAATAGACAACTTATATTTAAAAAAGATAATAAAGAATATACAATTGATATGGTTTGTGCATCATTAATAAATACTTTATATATTAAAACAGTTATTGAATATTATAAAGTTAAAAAACAATGCGGAATATTATTGATTGATGAAATTGAATTAAGTCTTGATTATAATACGAAAAGACAAATAATAGAAGATTTAAGTAAATTAGATTCACAATGTTTAATAATTACACATGATCCTGAATTTATTACTGAAAATACTATTAAAAATACATCATTACTTCATAATAATCAAATATACGATTTAGGAAAAATATTTTTAAATAATGATATGGTGACACGAAGTGTAGTATATAATGAAATATATCAATTTAAATTATCATTATTTAATCTTGATAAACAAATAATTTTATGTGAAGGAATTAGTGATCAAATATGCTTAAATTTATTTAATCATGATAATAAAAATATAATTATTCATTGCGATGGAAAAAATAATATACCAAAATATGTTAAAATATATGAACTTATTAATTATCATAAATATAAAATAATAATTGATCCCGATGTTTTATGGTATACAGATAAAACAAATATGTTGAGTCATAATTCTTTAATAATGAAAATTTTATTACAAAAACAAATATTGATGGATTATGAAGAAATATTACAATTTAAAAAATTAATTGATAAACAACGTGAAAAAATTTCAATTATACAAAAATTGGATAAATTAAATGAAATATTATTAAAAAATAACAATATTTTTAAGACTGAAAATATGGAACGCAAAAAAGAAATTAGTGAATCACATGCTATGAATAAAAAAGAAATTAAAAAAACAAAAAAAGAAATTGAAGAAAAAAATAATGAATGTGAAGAAATAATAACAGAATTAAAAAATATTAATGGATTTTTAGAATTGTGTAAAATGATTCAAAAATATTTTAATATTTTAATTCTTAAATATGATATTGAATTTATAAATATAAATAATAATGATCTGATTAATATTGACCCATATATTGGAAAATTAAACAATGAAGAAAATTATAATAGAATAATGAAAAAAAATAAATTTATCAATTCAATAATTAACATAAAAATATTAAATAATTTAAAAAATAAAAATATGGTTTTAGAAATTAATAATTTTATTATCGCAAATTATGAAAATATAAATAATAAAATTCAACAACCAATTCAACAACCAATTCAACAACCAATTCAACAACCAATTCAACAACCAATTGAACCACCAGAAGAAATAACACAAATAATCCAACAAAATATTGGTAATCCAACAATTAATTCCGATGACGAACAATACACTTTTGATAATTAAATACTTAAAAAATTGAAATATAATCATACTAAAATTATATTTCAATCATATTTATCATTAACAATGAACAAACGTAATATACTATTATCACTACTTATTATCGCAATCGCAAAATGCAATATGCAACAACTATTTTATTATGATTGTGAAATTGCAAAAATTCCTAATTATATTTATGGAACAATTGCATATGTAAAGTCTGATGTTGGTATTTTTGAAGTCACAATAAATAAAGGAATTTATTATACATATTTAGCATTAAACACCAGCGATATTAATTATCTTACAACAAATCATTTCACATCATATACACAAATACAACCGAAATTTATTACAATGGGTTATAAAATTGATAATACAAAACCTTGTTATGGAAATACGATTAATTATAATTTTGAATTATCTCCAATTTATTTACAATATAATGCAATGTTGCCACAAATATTACAACTTCCTACAACAAATAACTTATGTATTACTCATCCATTTTGGAAATTTGATCCATCAATTAGTTCTAATTATGCATATTATGACATGTCATATCCGACAACTATTTATCAATGTCAATCTGATATAAATCCAGTTTATCAAAAAGTTTTTGGAAGTTATTATGAAAATATTTTGAGTCATTTAGTTATTAACCATAAATTTAATGATGCAACACAATCATTGACACATGTAATTAGTTTACAATAATTTAATTTATATGAAAAAAAATTGAATTTTTAATTCATTATAATACAGTGTTAAATACACATAAATATTACCAATATAACATGAAATCAATAATCTTTATATTATCATTAATATTTTTATCACAATGTTATATACAACAATTATTTGATTATTCATGTGAAGATGCAACAAATATTCCAAATTATCCATACAATGTAATAGCAAAAATAACATCAGTTTATGATTTTGAATTTCTCGAGTATCCAAAAGGAAGTGGAGAATATTTAACATATTTAAATATTCCAGCTTCTGGATTAAGTAATTTAGCTGCAAATTCATATTATTATGATGTGCATTATGGAAATGCTGCGCAAGTTACATATAAATTACATCCAGAAGACTCATGCGGGGCATCTGTTACAGGTCCTACTTTTAGATCAATTTTATGGAGTACAATAACAAATAATTATTTAGGATTTTCTGATATTATTGAAGTATTTGAACAAAATGATATGTGTATATCCAATAATAATTTCTGGACATATGATCCACTTTATAGCACAACAAATCCATATTATTCTTCGCCATCGGGTGTTAATATGGATACCATTCAAAATTGCAATACATTCATGCATCAATATTTACAAGTAATTTATGCTGTATATGATCCGTTTATTGTTGTTGGTCCACAAGGTCCAATTGGTAATACTGGTCCGCAAGGTCCAATTGGTAATACTGGTCCGCAAGGTCCAATTGGTAATACTGGTCCGCAAGGTCCACAGGGAAATAATGGGGAAGATGGAAATATTGCAAAATTAACATCATTCAATATCATTGCACTTGTATTGATATTAACAATTATTGCAATGATTATAATCACACTAATTACATTAATTATTACACTAATTAAATATAAATATAGTTTATCCAAAAAATATGTTAAAATATCACACAGACAACCACATAATGATATGATTGATTTAGAATAATTATTTAATTTATCAAAAAAAGAACACACAGCATTTATAAAATTATTAACTATATTGATTAAAAAGACAAAAGATGATGAACTTATTGAATGAAATAATAACAGAATTAACAGTTGAAATTTAATTTATATAAAGAAATCGTAATATATTTATTTATATAAAATAATGGAAATTCATAAAACTTTTTCAAATGAAAATGAAAAAGAAATGATAAAACAATTAGCAGACCATAATAAAAATTATATTTATGATAAAATTGATATGATCGAAAATGCTGGATTTGATTTCGATGCATTTAAAAAAATGATGATAGATTGTTTGCATACAATTCGTATTTTATATAGATATAATTATTTCCAAAATAAATATTATCAAGATTCTCATATATCAGTATTACTTGAAAATATAAATGATGCGGATTCGTATGAAAAAATAAAAAATATATTTAAACAAGAAAATGATTATCGTTATATTTCTCTTCTTTTATTTATTAAAATTTGTATTTGGCAAGTTAATTTATATGGAATACCAACGTATCAATCCATTCCACCAAATATTGAAAAATATGATTATTTTATTAATATTCATAATCCAGGTTATTTTGAACATTATAAAAATCCATATGATTATATCGAAAAAAATGATAGTTTGAGTTATGATGAAAAAAATAAATTAAATGAAAAACTAAATCCACCACATATATAAGTTATTAATCATTAAATAAAATAATTAATAAAAATAAAAAAACCGATTGAAATAGTTGATAAATATAATATTATTATAATAAACTCATTTATTTAATAAATTAATGTAATGGTTTAATACTGAACTGTAAAGGTCTTCCGCGTGAAATTTTTAATTGTCCATTATTAAACACAATATATTTTCTTTTTTCATATTCTTTTTTTCCATTATTTGATACTTCTAATACAAAATAATTTTCATCATAATTATTTTCTTGAAATAAATTTCCAAAACTAAATGTATCTGTTTGTACAAATTTTATTACGTCTGTCGCTGATATATAGCCAATTTTATTATCATGTATTGTCATATATGATTTTGCTGAACAAGTTATAGAAATTGGAATAAATATTTGACTATCTTCTGCAGCTATTTTTGTAGTAATGATCACTTCTCCATTCGAAATAACTAATTGACCATATTTTGTGTATAATTTAACACCTACTTGAGAAGATACTAATTTAAATTCATCAATATTAATATGTGCATAATTGATATTTGCAATTTTATTATTAAAATATGTTAATAATTTTGTTGTAAGAACATATTTTGTCATATCATAAATTCTTTTTTCAATATTTATGATATCTGTATTATGTATCATAATATCATAAAATTTTTGTTTATAATCATTATCAATAATCATTTTTCCATATCCAAATTTTTTAATACGTTCATCAATACACATATTTAGTATTTCCTCTGTTGATTTTTGTTCATAATTAATATTTTCTTTTTCTTTTTTATATTCTTCATCAAAATATATTATTGCTTTATTGGAAAATTCTCGTTCACATTCATCAGTAATTTTCGTCATAGAACCAAGTTCTCCATCTAAATATTTAATGATTTTATTATATAAAATTTGCATATGTTCGTCATAATTTAACAAATTTATTTTTTTATATAAATCTTCATAATCAGTTATAATACGATCTATTTCTTGTTCTTCTTTAGTTTTCATAACAAATATTATGTTATTATCACCTTTTGTTTCAATATCATCTTTTGTTTCAATATCATCTTTTGTTTCAATATCATCTTTTGTTTCAATATCTGTATTTTTTATTTGTATTAAACAATTATTATCGAATACTTCTTGATGTTTAGTTAGATAATATATAACTTTTCTACATTTTGTTAATACTGGTGTTAAATCATTCGTTGTATCAATATTAAATAATATTATTTTATTTACACCAATTTGTTTAATACCAATATTTGGTTTTTGAATGGATTTATCATCATATAATATTTTATTATCAATTGCATATAAATATCCAGGCATTTTTCCTGGTGTACATGACATATAATTATCAATTGAAATTTCTGGATCTGCAAATGGAATAATAAGTGTAACATTATTTTTTTCTTCAATAATAAAATATTTTGATTCATATAGTGTTAATCCTCCTGCATGACTGTAAAAATATTCATTTTTAGTTCTTTGATGATCATCATTTAATAAGAATCCATCTATTCCATCAGCTATAGCTAAATATTCATCGGTTATATCATTAAACATCGCGATCGGTTCACCATTAGTAAATTCATCTAATTTAAAATCATTTTTAATATTCATATTTTTATCATATTTAATAATTTGAATTTTAGGAAAATCAATATGTTCTTCACTAGAAGTAACAATTTCAATTTCATTATTAATTATATTATAACAAATTGAATCTTTTGATTTTTTTTCAAATTGAAATTGTAATATTTTTCCATCTAATGATAAGCATCCATTTTCATATGTATTTATAATTATATGTTTTTTATATGCTTTTGTTTGAAATTCGATATTTGAATAAATGTATTCTATATCAAATAAATATGAATCAGTATGCTCGATTGTTTTAGGTTCTTGAAAATATATTTTTTCATCTCGAATTGTAATATATTTATTTCCTACTTTTAATAAATATATATTCATTTCCATTTCCATTGTTATTGTTATTGTATGTTATTTGTAATATATTACAAAAAATTAAAAAATCAATTTTTTAATAAATTCTATAATAATAAGTATTTATTAAAATATATGATAATTATATAATATAATGGATTCTTATATAATACACGGAACACTAACTCGAAATTTATTGAATATTTTAAAAGATGGATTTATTGATATAAAACCAAAAAAGAAATATATTACAATACTCAGTGTAGAACATCCGGAACAAATATTTACGCAATTATTATATAGAGATATGTTTGATGGAGAAAATCAATATTGTCACTGGTTCGATTCTGTAATTATTTTAGATAAACAAATATTAAAAGATTTTCCATTTTACGTATGTGATGGAGTTGGTGGTTTTGGTTTATCATTCAAAGAAGGTTATAATAATGATAGATTTGTTATTAGAGGAAAAGGAAAATTAAAAAAAATGCCGTCACTAACAAAATTAAAAAATTTCATTAATAAACAAATACAAATACGTAAATATTTACATCAAGTAAATTATATGCATTCTCATGAAATTATGTTTGGAAAAAAAATACCAATTAAAAAATATTGTAAATGTATTATTATGACAAAATATACAGATCCAGAATATGTTAAAATTGAGAAAAAAATTAAAAAAATATGTGATGAACTGGATATACCATTGAAATATCAAACATTGAAATGTCAAACGTTTAATATTGGAACAAATAAATTATTGGATTTAATAGAATCATAATATTATAAATTGCGATTTCATTGTGGATAATTTGAAATAATAAAAAATTCTTATTATAATTTAACAT
>C687J13239_1000552_pt1 | contig 19221 bp, 18 predicted proteins | sample RifGroD2_FD_13239 | JGI IMG/M metagenome (IMG submission 13239) | reverse complement strand
AACGTGACAATGTAGACGCGCTTCGCGGGGCCGCCCGGAACGGGCGGCGACGCTGGATTTTGCTTGTTGGCGGGATTATTCATCTTGAAATGCCTATGGAAAATATTGGGTCTATCTGCTATACTATTAATGAAACCTGATATCCGAACTGTCACCGTAAGGTGCGCGTGCCCGCGAGGGCTAGGATTCAGGTTTCATCTTTTTCAAGGTTCGGCCACACCTGTACATGCGCCTTGCGGTGCATGATAACCCTAACATAATCCCCAGAGTCCGGCTTCTCCCCGTGGCTTCTGTTTATTGCCCCGGCGACCATATCCGCAAGTTGTATTAGATTGCTGTTCGCTGAATTCAGGAAGGTAATCCTGGATATATGCTGCTTCTCGTGATTTATCTTGCGTTTCAAGTAGCTGGTTATCTGCCGTCTGAAATCTCTATTGCCGCTGGCATCTATGTGGACAAAGGCTTTTTCCAGGTGTTCCCGGGCGTTCAGAAATACCAGTTGGGTAGCGTACTTGTAGAAAGACTCTTTAACCTTGAAGCCTTCCCCGTAGAGTCCGGCTTTATCTATCACTATGCCGTAATAGAAGAAATCGTACGGGGCAGCGGCGTTCAAGAAGGCAAGGCGCAAGTCGCGGCTGCATTTGTTGAACTTGAACTCGAAATGCGGGTTCAAATGCAGTTCGCGCCGCAATAATTGCAAGCGCTGGTCTATAGCCTTTGTTTCTTCTTCTTCCTGAAAAACCACTAAAGCAATTACGAAATAGCGGGATGACCCTTGAACTATCTTCAGGCCTGGATCTCCGGATTCGTCTAAGAAAACAAGCATAGGTCTTATTTCACATTTTCGGCGTTAGGCCGCTATTGTGCAAAGTTAGCAAAGTTCAAACGCGACGCGGAGTTGCGGGGAGGCGTTCATGTGCTCCCGTAGGATGGCGGAGAGGCGTTCGGCCTGTTTCCGGTAATGCGCCCGGATTCCTTCGGCGCTCACTTCGCGGGATATATCGCGGGGGATATCCAGGCGGGAAGTTCCACCCCAGCCGGCGCCGTCGGGAGAGAAGAACCGCAAAGTCCGCACATCGGCGACTTCTTCTCCCAGCCTCCGTGCCACTTCAAGCGCGTCAGGCAGCGCCCACAGGCGAACGTTCCCCACGCGCGTTCCCTGCGCCAATAGTTCGGCCGGTACAAAATAGTCTTCCCAGGGCGCCGTTGCCCGGTTGTGAAGGTCCGCCAGAACGGGCTCGACGCCGGGCTGCAGTTTGCCGCCGCGCGCGGCCAGCAGTTCCAGCCAGAGCAGGTTCCTTGCCGTGTGGAAACTCAGGCCCAGCAGCCACGGCCCGAATTTCCTGCCGCCTTTCGCTGCGCGCAGTCTGGCTTCCTTCGCCACTACCCACGCCGCCAGCCCGCTGACCGTGCTTGCGGGCGCGCCGGTGTACGCCGCCAGCACCAGGCAGCCCAGTCCGAAAAAAGGCGCATCCTCATATAATTCGCGGTCGCGCAGTAGCAGCCAGGCCAGCAGCGCGAGCGCGTCTTTCTGCAAATCCTCTCCGAGAACAATGGCGCTGTGAACCAGCGGGGCTATGGTCTGGTTCTCCGCGTCGAAATAGCCTTCGTTCTTCGGCTCGGCGGCAAGGCGCAGCAAAGTCGCGCAGGAGAATAGCCTGATTAGATGGTTTTCGCGTATGGACAGCCCTGTCTTCCAGCGGGGGTCTTCATTCTCTGGCATGAGCCACCGGGTAAGGTCCAGTACCTCCTTAGGTTGCCACCCGACGGGGGCCGGGAGCGCTCCGTTATCGCGTATGGGCTTCAATTCCTTCAGGTGTTCTTCGGCTTCGTTGCCGTAGTCCGCGGCCGCTATCACCGCCAGCAGGCGGTCGCTTATCAGCGGCCGCAGGCGGTTAAAGATAGCCGCAGGGTCCGGGGCCAATAGTTCCAGCAGTTCTTCCGGTGGATGATTATTCATTCCCTTATCTTCTGGGGCCGTAGTGGCCCCCCTTCCTGTGCTCGTCCTCGGAATTTATCTCTTCCAGCGCCCGGGCCGCCCGTGACCCGAGTGATCGGTCGCTGTCCTCCAGCGCTTTCTTTAAGGCCGGGACGGCGTCTTTGGCCGCGGGGCCTATCCGGCCCAGCGTAAAAGCGGCGTCCATGCGGTCGGGGCTCTCAGGGGTCAGTAGTATCTCTATCAGGGCCGGGACGGCATCCTTGGCTTTCGCTTCCCACACGGCAAGAGCGCTAAACGCGTTGCCTCGTACGTAAAAGTCCTCGTCCTTCAGAGCGTTTATGAGCGCGTTAATCTGCTCCTTTCCCTTCAGGTCTGGTCTCGCAAGTTCTGCTACCGCCATGCCTCTGATCCGAATATCCGGCTCCGAGAGGCGTTCTTTGATCACTGCCCATGCTGGCGGTTCCACGTGCCAAAGGGCTTCCAGTATGTCAAAACGGGTCGCGTCGTCGGCGGTCTTGAGGAGCGCGGTCAATACCGGGGCGGCGTCCTTCGCGGGTGGGCCTATCTTCGCAAGGGCTTTCATGGCGCGAGCGCGCATGCGCCCGTCCCCGCTTTTAAGCGCTTCGGTCAGGGATGGCACGGCAGGCCGGCCTATTTCGCCGAGGGTTTCTATGGCTCCAGTTACGCCCCACCCATAAGCTTCGCTGGAGAGGCTGTTAATCAGTGGGGGTACTGCTGCTGCGCCTATTAATACGAGAGTCCGGGCGGCCGGTTCCCTGACCTCCCGGTCTTGGTCGCCTAGGGCGGCGGACAACTCTGTCGCAGCGGCATACGCCGCCGGGCCCAGGTTGAAAAGAGCCCACGCGGCTTTTTTGCGGACTCCGGCGGCGGGGTCCTTGAGGGATTTTGCGAGCGCAGGTACTGCGGCCTTCGCTTCCTGGCCCAACTTGCCCAAGGCCTCTATCGCTTTTTCCCGGACAGGTTTGTCGGTATCGTCCAGCGAGGTTATCAGGGCGGGGATGGCGGCCTTAGCCGCGGGCCCGATATTTCCGAGCGCCTCCGCGGCGTTCTCGCGCACATAGCTGTCGGTGTCTTTTAGTGCTTCTGTCAGCGCCGGGACCGCGTTTTTGGCTTCACTTCCCTTGTTCCCCAAGGTCCAGGCGGCTTTAGCCCGGACGCGGCTCGAAGGATCTTTGAGCGCTTCGGCCAGCCCCGCGACGGGGGCTACATCCCAAAATCTTCCCAGCAGGCCGGCGGCATTCTCGCGTACGCGGCTATCCTGGTCCTTGAGTAATTCCATCAGCAGCGGCGTCGTTTCTTGCCTGTTCCTGGTTAGTGTCTGGGTAGCGGCCTTCCGTATGTCGGCATCCGCGGAGGTGGATAATTCCGCCAACGCCGCGACCCCGTCCTTTCCGAAAGTGAGCAGTTTCGCCGCGGCTTTCTCCCTGTCTTCCGGGCTTCCTTCCGCTGTCGCTTTGTGGCAAGTCTCGACGTTATCGCAAGGCAGCTCAGCGACGGCGAATGCCGCCATCAGTGATTTTGGTTTTGCGGTCTCTTGGGCATGGAGCGCCCCCGCGAGTGCCGCGCAAACAACAACGCATACAAATGGAGTTTTCCTCATGTTCGGTTTGACCGGCAGCCTTATTGTTTTTCCCAAATTCCCCTGTCGCTAAATATTACTATTTGGGGTTTATAAATAAAAGGTGCTTTTTGCTGTTCTCCCCCGCCCCACGGGGGCTACATAACANTAACAGAAAAGCCCGCCAGGGCGAGCGAACAGCGAGCCTGGGCGGGTTTTTAATAAACCAAGGTGCCCCCGTTTAAATTCTTTCCCCCGGTGGCCATAATTTAAAAATAAGAAAAAAATAAATGCGGGGATGTACGGGCCGCTGTTGCGGCCCGGGGGTGGAGCGCAGCGACACCGCAGTGCGGCTGCGCCAAGGCCCACGTTTATTGGGCCGGCTGGCCGCGCATTGGAGGTTGTTATAAGATGCCGCCTACCGGCGGAGCAAGAGCGAAGGCGCGTAGTGCCGGGTGGAGCGAAGCGACACAATTCAGTGTTCAGGCCTTGCGAACCCGCTTCTCGAGGCAAGGGGTGGAGCAGCAGCGACACCGCAGTGCAGTGCGGGGCCGCGCTGCGTGGCCACGCCTGCGACGACATCTCGCGGATAAGATCGGCCTACCGCTTCCAAAGACGATAGGGGAGCCGCATAGTGGCCGGCAAGCGGCCACCCTGCGGCGAGCGAGCGGAGCGAAGGCGCGTAGTGCCGCGTGGAGCGAAGCGACACTTTCTTGCCCGCGAGCGGCTTCTCGCGGGTAAGATCAGCAATACAATGTTTTAAGGATTGGATGAATGGTCCGGTGCAACCGGGCCCAAAGTTCACCCGAAAGTAATAATGAATACGGCCTTATTCGGGCGGTTCCGTGGGCCTTGGTTCTGCGGTTTTTCCGGTTTCTGCATTCTTTTTTGTGTCCTGTTAAATCTTCTCTTACGGCTTGGGCCCTTTCTTCCCCAGTCGCTTGGAGCCCTTAAGAATCTGCTTGTCCGCAGTGTTAAGGCGGCGTTCCAGTTTTTTAATATCTTCTTCCGGAGGCAGAGCTTCCGGGGCTATGCCGCTTTTTCCGAGCAAAGCCCTCACGTCTCTATTGTTTTTTATATGCTCCTGCGTTATTTGGGCTTCTCCGTTGAGTTGTTTCTCTTTGGTGTTGAAATTAGTGATTTCGGTGGCGAAGTCCTTGGCCTTTATAGTTATTGTGGGCAGGAAATCCGCGAGCGGCCTGTTCTCCGGGATGCCCATCTTTTTTTTTATCTCTATCGTGGTATTCCCGCCGAAAAGAGCTTGGTCGCCTTTGCTGCGAATTCTTCCGAAGCCTTGGTCGTCAACGCCGTGTTGGTAGATGGTTTTGGAAAGCTCTGTTTCTGTTTCAGTGAGTTTCTTCCTGGCTATGAGCCTTTCCGCCAGTGCTATGCGTTCTTCAAGTAATTCCTGTTTGCGCGTCTGAATGGCGAAATAACTTTGCGCGAAAGCTATAGGTCCTTTTCTGGGATCGCCGTTCTGTGCTATAAGGTAGCAGGCATAACGGGTGAGCATTATGTCGTCTACTTCCCTCTTGCTTCCGGAACCTAGGTCTACCATTTTGTTGACGTCAACAAAATGGTCCCCCAGCGGTTGATGGGAATTAAAGCAAGCCAGTTTTGCTTTATCTATCACCAGTCGGAAATTGCGCCATTCTGTGTAGCCCAGCAAAACTTGCAAGTCGCGGGCCATCCAATACTCTACGCCATCCTGCTCATTGGTGGAACCCTCAAATCTTTTGTTCAATTCTATTATCAATTGCTTATCCATAAGAGGTCTCCCTTCTTGAGACCATTTTCCTGGCGTCAGGAAAATGGTTCTGGGTTAGGTTGCCTGCCAGTTAGATAGAGTCAGCATGGATATTATAGAACATCACCCCGACAAGGGTGTGACGGGTTGTGAAATGTTATTTTTGTCTTTGATACGCCGCGCCCGCGAGCGGCTTCTCGCGGGTAAGATCAGGCATACAATGTTTTGAGGAACTTATCGAGAGTGCGGTTGAGTTGGATCCACAGCTCAGCCGAAGGTAATGATGCAGGCTTCCTTATGCGGGCGGTTCCGTGGGCCTTGGTTCTGCGGTTTTTCCGGTTTCTGCATTTCTTGTCCCTTAAAAATTAATTTCGTATTTTAAATTATGGCCACCGGTAAGGTTTAAATCGAACTCTTTATCTGTTAAGTTGTCTATGTCAACGTGCATCTGTGGGATCCTTCCGGTTGCCTTGTCTTTCTTTGATGGTCCAGAAACCTTCAAAAATATAACCGATCTTATAATTCCGAGCGCCGTCCTCAACTAATCCGTAAGCATATAGAGGGCCCAGGTCTGGTAGCGGAGCAAGTGTTTCCAGAGATTGTCTATGTCTTTTTTCGTGTAGACCTCTCCTTCGTACGACACGCGATTCTTCTCGTTGATTATCTTTTCCAAGTGCCGTGTTCCAGCTTTCCCTTTCTCGTCCAGCGCAAGAACCTGTTGCAAGAGGTCAACTGCGGCCATATGGTCTTCGCCTTTGCTCCTTACCCCGCCGAATTTTATGGTAAGGGCGTCCGTGTATGCTATGGCGGCGTGCACTATAAGAACCCCGGCGGCGTTGTAGTAGTCAAACTCTTTCGCGACCTCAGCGCCTTTGCAGAAGTTCTCGGCGACGCGGGTATAGTCTGATTTCTTTGATTTCGGTAACGAAACGCGGCTATGTCGTCTCGGGGTCATTTGAGTATATCCTCCAAACGCTCTGATAGCAGGTCGATCCCATGTGCAAGGATGTTTTTTAGCAGCGGGTCCGCCTTCCTGTACTTGGCGCGGACTTCACGGGTTGTCAGTGCCATCGGGGAAAATCTTACGCCGTATTCTGTAATGAATCTTTTTCCGAATAGACGCGCTCTTTCTTCCAACGGGTCTTTGTTCGGTGCGTCCGTCACAAGCAGGAGGTCCACATCGCTTCCCGGTTCATCTTCTCTCCTTGCGGTGCTTCCGAACAGTGTTGCTGTACGCGCCTGCCGCCCGAATTCTTTTCGTATCTGCAGGCGCGCCGACTCCAGGAAACTCTTTTCTGCCCGGAACATGGGAAGCAGGGCCTCTTTTACAAGGATGTTCTCGAAATTTAGCCGGACAAGTTGTGTGTGGCCTGCTCCTTGCCTTACAATAATACCGGCGGATTCAAGATCCCTAAGCGCCCTACGGCATGCCTGATGGGTGAACCCAGCGGCCCGCGCGGCGGCCCGGCCGCTCATTCCCTCCCGGCTGTCTTTAAGCGCCCGTATAACGGCGATATTGCTGGGGGCTGAAAAGACCCAGTTTAATGGGGAGTTGAGAAAACTTGTCTTATTTGGCATATGGATAGTATACCATCCAATTGGCTACTATTCAAGCCAATAATGCGGACTTTGAACTGCCGAGTATTCCTCGGCAGTTGCCAGTTCTTACGGGGGCGACATAAACAAAACAGAAAAGCCCGCCAGGGCGAGCGAGTAGCGGGTGGGGAGGAGCGAAGCGACCGTGGAAAGCATGCTGCCAGCCGCGCCTAGCGCTGCTTCGACACAAACACCACCCTGAGTTCCGCACTGTGGTCGTTGCTCTGTGTTTTGTCATAGGACCCGGCCGTCAACGTCGCCCCTTTCTGCAGTTCTATTTCCGGGTTGTATGTGCCGCGTCGGTTCATCTATAGTCCCTCCGGGTTTTCAGAGCTGGGGGCAATCCCGCTTTTTACTGCCCAGCAGCCTATCTATTGTCGTGGGTAATTGCGATAACTGCTCCCATCCCTTCAGCATGAACGATGCCCCTCCGCAACTGGCAGCCGCTTCTATTTCGGCATCGGGGTCGGAGCTGAATAGAATGACAGGGATGTCTTTTGTGGTTTCACACTGGCGCAGTTCTGCGCAGACAGAACCCGCATCACCGTCCGGCAGATGGAAATCCAGGATAATACAGTCCGGTCTTAACAGACCTGCAAGTCTTACCCCGTCGGTGCAGGTACCGGACACATGCACGGAAAACCCGGCAGCGCGCATTACCCTTTTATGCAATTCCTGCCAGGCAGGCGAATCTTCTATTACAAGTACCGCTTTCTGTTCCATACTTCACCCCCAACGGTTCCGCACCTGGATCTGTAACACTAAGACGGCGGCGGTCGGCCATCCGGGGTTTGGGTTGGGTTGGGAGAAAGGCCGCCCGCCAGATTTTTTGTGCTTTCGTCTGCTCCCCCCGCCTCTCTATAGAGCACCTATGGCAGCAGCTATGAGGCCAATAAAGAGCAGCATCGGCAATCCCCGTTTCATCCCGTCGAATTCGTCCTCATCGCCCCCGGTATTCTTGCGGAAATATTCTTCCGCCGCCGTGGCCCTTTCCGTTTGCGGCGCCGCGCTATTGGCTGCCGGTGCCCTAGCCCTGCGGTCGTCCGCCGTGCCAATTCTCTCGGTGATGCTCGCTCTCCCGTTCTCCCGTGCGCGAGGAGTACACCCGCCAAAAACGGCGAAAACCATTGCGAGGTATATTATCGCCCGGGCCCGGATCATTCTTTAATTGCCAGTTTGACCTTCAGCCAGAAATCCAGGGGGCTCGGCAAAGAGGTTTCCTGTCCGCCGGATCCGCCGCCGGGGCGTCCCCCGCCGCCGGGGCCGCCTCCAGGGCCTCCGCCCATCATTCCTCCGCCGGGGCCGCCCATCTCTCCGCCGCCACCGCCGGGCATCCCGCCAGACGGCGGACCAAAGCCCTCTCCTCTGGCGCCGCCCCGGCCTGTTCTGCCGGCAGTCCCGCCCTCCGTCTTGGGCATGGCGCTTTCGTCTATCTTGGAGGTTTCTATGCCTATACCGACTATGTCACCGGCCTTTGCCGTAAGTCTTTCCAAAGGTATCCTGAGTTCAAAGAGAGGCCGCTCCCGCCTGGTTAAACCGTTCTTGAACTCAACACCTTCCAGCGGGATCGCTTCCTCGTCCTCCCCCTCCACCAGCCCGGCCGTGTACGCGGGTTTTCGGGATGAGCCCATTTTAGGTTGTTCCTGGCGCGCCGCGCCGGCCGGTCTCTTCATTTCCGGCGTCACCTTTATCCCAAAAGTCTTTTTCTTTGTTCCCTTGGGGTCCAGCCAGATGGTGAAAGACTGTTTGAACATCCCTGAGAGTTGAGCGGCGGTATCGCGGTCGCGCGCGGCCACATAAACGTAAAGGTCCCGCTCGTCGTTGGCTACGGCGATCTCAATACCGTCTTTCTCGGTCATTGCGTCCACCTTCCATTCCGAGCCGTCGCCGTCGGCCTTTGCCGCGGCGTCGTTCCAGGCGGCCGGCAGCGGCTTGCCGCTGAAGAGCCCGGCATTGGCCGCCGGCACCAGTAGCGCGGCCGCCGCGAAACTCAGCCCAAGCGCGGCACCGAACGTCCAGGAATACTTCCTTCCTTGTTTTATCGTGGTCATTTCCCTGTCTCCTTAAGCTACATTGAACCGCCGAAGCGCGACAGCCAGTTTATTCCCGACCGCTATCCTCGCGGCAAGGCGGTGCTGTCCCGGGACAAGGGGCGGCAGGCGCAGCTTCCAGAGGCCTTCTTCGCGGCGTGCGCCTCTCCAGGCTCCGCCGTTAACCGAGAATTCTACCGGAGTCCCTTCGGGAGCGGCCGCGGCCGTGTACCAGTTGTCTGCGGGGCTCATAGTGCCATCCTGCGCGGGGGTAATTATCCGCACCGCGCGCCGCATAAGTGGATCTGTTTTTCTCATAACTCGCCTCCATTCTCAGAATAGATTCCCAAGCGTAAAATAGATGTCGGAACGCTGCTCTCCGCTCTTGTGATTAAAGCCGTAGCCCCAGTCGAGGCGTATCGGGAAAGCCGGGGTGGTGAAGCGTATGCCGAAGCCGGCGCCCGCTTTGAGGTCGGTGGTGCCCGTGCCAAAGCGCATAGAGACGTCGTCAAAACTGTCCCAGGAGTTGCCCAGGTCGAAGAAGAAGGCCCACTGCACAATGGTGCGGCGCCGTTCCCGCGCCAGCGGGAACTTGAACTCTATGTTCATCACGTCGTACACCTTGCCGCCGTTCTCCGGTCCGATCTGGCCGTTATTGGAGTAGCCGCGCACCGTCTCGGCCCCGCCCAGGAAGAAACGCTCGTATACCGGCACGCTCCGGGTGCTGCCGAAGCGGCCTATGAAGCCCAGCCTGTTGGCCACGGACAGCACGAAGGGGTAGCTGTCTATGGAGAACAGTTTCAGGTTATAGCTGTGTGAAAGGGTAGGCTTGTAATAGTTCACATCCCCCCGCAGAGGACCGCCTGCGTATTCCAGTCCCAGCGAGGTGCGGCAGCCCCGCGTAGGGTCGAAGGTGCTGTCGCGGGTATCGCGGGCGAACTCCACGAAGATGGACGAAGTCACGCTGGTTCCTGCCTGCAGTTCGCTGGTGTATTCCTCGTCCACGTTGTAGATCCTGACCTTCTCATAGGTGTAGGAGGTCGTGAGCTTATACTTGTCGTCGCTGAAGCGGGGGGCCACGGTAACTCTGCCGCCGGTGCGCTTTTCGGTATAGGCGGCCGTGGTGTCCTCATATGGTTTATCGCGGCGCGCGTTGAAGAGGTTGACCCCGAGCGATGTGGGCGAATTCCCTATCCAGGGCATGGACCAGTCCACGTTGTAATCCTGCACCTTCTTGCCGAAATTGGTGGAGAGGGAAAGTTTATGGGCCCGCCCAAAAAGGTTCAAGTGCGACAGGGACAGCGTGCCAACAAGCCCGTCGGAGGAGGAGAGGCCCGCGCCCGCGGTAAGCATTCCCGGCTTGCCCTCCGTCACGTCGAAGACCAGGTCCACCTTGTCCGGGTCCTCCGTCGGGTTGATGACCGGGTTCACGTCGTCGATGAACCCCAGGTTGAACAACTTCTCCTGGCTGCGCCTGATCTTGGAGGAACTGAACGGTTCCCCCTCCTTCTGCGTTATCTCCCGCCGCAGTACATGCGTCTTGGCGGCCTTATTGCCTTCCACGTCGATGTGTGACACGTATATGCGGCTGTTCTCGGAGATATGGAAAGTTATGTCGGTCTCTCCGGTCTTTTCATTCGGCGCCTTTACCGGCTCCACAAGCGCCTTCAGGTAGCCCTTGTCGGCGTATTTCTCCTGTATGGCCCGGAGTGTGGTCTCGAAACTCTCCTGCTCGTAATATTTGCCCCGGCTGAAATCCACCGCGGTTTCCAGTTCGCTGGAAAGCAGCACGGTGTTGCCGGAGAAGTAGACGGCGCCGAAACGCTGGCGGTTGCCTTCTGAAATGGAGATATGCAGCGTTGCGCTGGAACGGTCCTCGTTAAACACTACAGAGGAACCTGCCAGCTTGAAGTCCGCGTAGCCGTTGTTCTTATAAAAGGTCTCTAAGCTCTTCAGGTCAGAGTCCAGTTCCTGCGGGGAATATAGCTTCTTCGGGCGGTTCTTCAGCTTTTTCCTTAGTTTCTTCGCGGGGAAGCCGGCAACGCCAGCAAAGAGAACTTCTGCTATCCGGGCCTTTTTCCCTTCGGTAACGGTTATCGTCAGGAAGCACAGCGAGGCTGCGGTGTCGTAGCTCACTTCGTAGCCGGCCTTTGCGTCTATAAAGCCTTTCTCGCGATACTTGTCCGTTATCTTTCCCATGTCCTCGCGCACAGTCAGCTCGTCGAAGAAGTCCTTCTCCTTGAGCCTCATCTCGTCCTTCACGGCGCCCTTCGACATGCCCTTGGCGCCGACCACCGTTATGGTCTTCACCGCCGGTTTCTCCGCTACCTGATAGGTAACGCGCGCGACCGCCGCGGCGCCGGCCTTTGAAAGCTTCGGAGATACCTCCCGCCCCGGAAGTTCCTCTATATCCACCGAGACTTTTTCAACGCTGCCGAGTCCCATTAAAGCCTCTATATCCTGACTGACGAAAGACTTCCGGTAAGATCGGCCTTTCTTCGCCTTTACCGTTCTCACTATGGCCTTTGGCTTTATGTTCTTCGTGCCTGTAACGACAACCTCACCGACTTCCCATAGTTCTCCGGAGGCGGCGGCTGTGACGCCGGCCGGCGCAAAGCCAGTGAACGCAAACACAAATAACGCGAGTTGCTTTAATGTTCTCATGATGCTTACAGGTCAAAACCGGAACGAAAATCCCAGGGAGGCCAGGTGCGCGTAGTAGCGTTTGCGGAACTCACCGGAATACCCCAGGTAATAGGAAAAAGAGCCTTGCGCCATACTCACTCTGGCGGAGGTGGTCAGCGCGTTGCGCGCCGTCGTTCCGGGCGCTGCTGTGAAAGAGTCTCCCCCGGCGGCCAGGGACGACGTGAGCGCCATTCCCGGATCTTCATGCTCTTTTTCCCAGGCCCCGGAAAGGCTCATCCTGATAACGCTGCCGTAGTTCTCTACTGCCTCGAAATAGCGTATGCCCGCCGTGGAGCGCAGCGAGCGTGTTCGGGCGGGGCTGACCGTGAGGTTCAGGTCCCCTGCCCCGGTTTCTGTGAACGCGTCCGTTCTGAGCCTGTCGGAGTTGAGCGTAAGGTAAGGGACAAAGCCGCCGGCGGGCGTAGAGGCGGGGAAGCGGTATTCCAGGCCGGCTTCAAGATTCTCTTCCGTGCCGCGCGGCGCGCCCTTTGCCGTCCTCGAAACGCTTTCAAATGTTATATCGCGCTTTGTTTTATAAGTATCCCTGGTGCGCCCGGCGTAAAGGCGCAGCACCAGGTCGCCTGCGGAGGCCGAGGCGTAGGCTCCGTAATGCGCGGAGTCGGCGGACACCTCGGCGTCGGAAGGGTAGTAGACGTCCGCTTTCTGCCTGTTGAACCCGGTGAGCAGCCCTAAAGTTAAATGGCTTGTCAGAGCGTAGTCCGCGCCGGCGTACAACCCGCCGCCGGTAAGTTCGTAACCTGCTTTCTCCCCTCCGTCTTTTTCCGGAAGTTCCCTGGCCGAAACCCCGTTCGCCGCGGCGAAAAAGGCCAGCGGTGCGTTATCCGCCGCCGGGCGCGTCGGGTTACTGGCCCTGCGCCGCGGGGCGGTCTCTTCGTATTCGATATCCGGCATCCGCTTCTTTTCGCCGGTATATGAAGTAAAGCTCTTTCTTGCCGTGCCGGCGGACAGGTCTTCGGCCCGCGCCCTGAAGGCCGAGGAACGCAACTCCGCCGAGCCGAGGGCGAGACCACGGAGGGACGACAGAGAGGCCGGCCCTATCTGATCCAGAGCGGCCCGCAGAGGTTCGGCTTCCAGCGTGTAAAGCGCGGCCAGCACCGTCGCCATGTCCCCGGCGGGGGTTGCACGCAGCGGCTCCAGCGCGGCGCCGACGGCACGCTGGTTGGCGGTGGCGCCTATTTCCGTGAATGGTACCAGCGAGGCGGTAAGCACCACCCGGTCGCTGTAATACGACGGGGTGAAACTCACGGCCGCGGGCGAATAGATATTGGCGAAAACCCCGTTAAGGAGCGTGGACGTTATGGGCGTAAAGGCCTGCCCCTCCGTAATTATCTGCGGGCTATAACTCACATGCAGCGAACTTCCCCCGATATCCGCAGTCCCCGCGACGGCAAGGTTCGTTACCCCGGTCCGCAGTTGAAGGCGCAGGGTTCCCGCGCTGGCGATAGCGGCCAGGGCCTGTGTGTGGCCGCCAAGGTCAAGTACGGCGCCGGAAGCCAGCGTGGCCGTGCTAACCGCGGAGATGGCATTGTCGGTTCCAAGGACAAGGGTGCCGGCGTTTATGGCGGTGGTTCCCAGATAGGTGCCGGCCGAGTAAAGAGCGAGTGTCCCGCTTCCTGTCTTTTGGAGGCCGCCGGGGCCGCTTATCGCGCCGGTGAGGGCGAGCGTGTAGGAGTTGGTATCGAATATGCCCCCGGCCGGTCCGAGCACAATGGCCCTGCCGGATGAAATATCGGCCAGCAGCCTCAGCCTGCCGCCGTCCAGTGATAACCCGGCTCCGGATGTCCCCAGGGACCCGTCCTCGTCGGTCGCGAGTATCCCTCCGTTAATGTATGTCCCCCCGGAGTAGCTATTGTCGCCGGTTAGCACCAGTGTTCCGTCGCCGGTCTTGATAAACGAGCCAGACCCGCCGATATCCTCGTGTATGGTCCAGGTGCTGGAGATGCTGTCGTTGCGGAATGTGACCGCACCCCCCAGCGACATGGAGTTCGTGGAGTCGGCGATGACGGCGTCGGTGATGGAATTGGAGGCGTCCAGGGTGGTATTGCCGTTTATGGCGGGCAGATCGCTAAGCAGCGTCAGCGTGCCGCCGGCGCCGTATATCCAGTTTATGGCGTTGGTCCCGCCGGCGGTATTGGAGATGTCTATGGCCCAGCGCAGGGACCCTGTGCCGGAATCGGCGTTGTTATAGATGGAGATCGTTCCGGACTTCGCAGTCGCGGGCAGGAAGAAGAGCACGGCCGCAACGACAGCCGAAAGCGCCGGGTTGCGGCCGGGAGAGAAAATGGAGAACTCCTGCGTATGAGGAGTACTTACGGCCCGCAGGAGTCCTCGAATTGTTTTCATCGCGCGGATCTTTTAAAGCATTGTTCTTGCCGCATCAGAAGGGCCTCTGTCCCATTGGCGGGCGATCTCCCATGGGCCCTCGGTGACCGCGCTTGCCGAACTCTTTTTCCATACTCTCCAGTTTTTTCAACTGGTCCTGATTAAGGATGTTCTTTAGTTCGGCTTTCATGCGGCCCCTTACTTCCTCCATTTCGGTCCTGTTCGCCTCCATGGCCTTGTCCATTTCCGGCTTGTACTTCTCGAAAATGGCGGAGACTTCCTGTTTCTGGGTTTCGCTGAGTTCCAACTCGCGGTTGAACATCTCCATGGGGCCTCCGCTCATGTGCGGCGGGGGCGGCCAGTGCGGCCGGAAGTGCATCCGGTAAAGATCGGAAAACACGGCTCCCAGCAGAAAACCTATCGCCGCGGCTATGGCCACCTGGTTCCAACGTATATTCATATTTTTAGTCTCCTTCGAACAATAAGGCCAGAAGCTGCTCGTCGCCGGCCTTCTGCCCTCCGTAGAGCATGGCTGAAATCTTTTGCGAACTGTTGTAGGCGCTTAATACGGACACCAGCTGCGACCGCGCGCCCGGCAGCAGGCCGGTTTCCACGCAGAGCGCGTAAACGGCGCAGGAGGCAAGAGCCAGGGCCGGCACCTTCCACCAGCCGGCCAGTATGGTCAGCGCGCTGGGAGGCCTTGCGCTGACCAGTTCCGCTACCCTGCTCATGACCGGTTCGATAATGTCGGCCTGCGACAGTTGCGGCCTGAGTATGCCTTCAAGGGCGCGCAGGCCGGCTAATTCCTCGCGGCAGGCGGGGCAGTTCTTAACGTGCTCCGCCATGGCGGGCCTTTCGGCCTGGGGAAGCTCTCCGTCATGGAAGGCCTCCAGTTGACTGCAATAATGTCCCTGTTTCATTTATGCTCCGTAGGTTTAGACAAGTCTTCGGGCAGAAGGTGTCGCAGCCTTATGCGCAGGATGGCGCGCGCCCGACGCAGCCTGGCCTTGACCGAATCCACGGAAGTGCCCAGGGCGGCGGCTATGGCGGCGTAAGATTCCCCCTCCAGGCGCAGCGCCAGGACGGCCCGGTACTCGGCCGGAAGTTCGCCAAGAGCCATGGCGCTTAGATCCGTTTCGGCGGGTTCCGCTCCTGGCACCTGCGCGCTCAGTACTTTATCCCTTTCCGATTCCGCCATGGAATCCAGGCTTTCCTGTCTGGTCCTGGTGTCTTTGGCGCGGATATTGCAGCAGTGATTGTAAGCTATGCGGTAAAGCCAGGTGGAAAAAGCCGCCCCGCCGCGGAATTGCGGCAGGGCTGTGAAAGCCTTTGTGAAGATCTCCTGGGCGGCGTCTTCCGCGGTCTGCGGGTTGACCAGCATGGAAAGGCAGAAGCCGAGCACTTTTCGCTGATGGCGCGCCACGAGGCCGGCAAAAGCCTCATGATCGCCGTCCAGGACGGCTTTTGTTAACTCCTCATCATCCGACTCCGAATAGGTCAAGTGAACTCCGGCCTGCTTCGCTATTAATTAGGACAATCCGCGCGAGAAAAAGTGTCGCGGTACCGTCCCGCCTCATATCCGTGTTATGCCTCCGGCCCCGACCGGTAGCCGGCCAGCCGGGCCAGAACACCGCCGCTCCAGATGCGGAAGCGGTCCACGTACGCGAACACCGCCGGCACCACTATCAGCGTGAGCAGCGTGGAGCTTATCAGGCCGCCTATCACGGCCACGCCCATGCTGGTGCGCTGCTTGGAGGCTTCGTTCAGCCCGATGGCGACGGGGATCATGCCGGCTATCAGCGCNATCGAGGTCATAAGNATAGGGCGCAGCCTTATCTTGCCGGCCTCTATTATGGCTTCCGTCCGGTCTTTTCCCTCCGCTATCAGGCGGGCCGTGTAGTCCACCAGCAGGATGGAATTCTTGCAGGCTATGCCGAGCAGCATGATCAGGCCCATCGCCGTGAAGATGCTGAAAGACGCGCCGGTCACCAGCAGCGCCACGAACGCGCCGCACATGGCCAGCGGCAGCGCCAGCATGATGGTGAACGGCGTCACGAACGATTCGTACAGGCTCGCCAGCACGAAGAAGATGAACAGGATGCCGAAGCCTACGGCCATCACCATGGAGCTTATCATGTCCTGCATGTTCTCCGACTCGCCCACGAAAACCCAGCGTATGCCCTTGGGCGGCTGCAGCTCGCCGGCGAACAGCTGTTTTACGCTGCTCACCACGTCGTTCAGGCCCACCTTGGGCGCCAGGTTGGCCTTTATCTGGATGTAGCGGCCCTTGTCCACGCGCTCCACGGTGGCCAGGCCTTTCTCGGAGGTAGCCGCGGCCACGTCGGTCAGGCGCACCAGGCGGCCGTTCACGTTGGGCACGTAGATGGCCTGGTAGTTGGAGGCGAGGTCGCGCTGCTCCGGCTGCAGGCGCACGCGCACGTCGTATTCCTGGCCGTTCTCGCGGAACTTCACCGGCGTCACGCCCTCCACCTGCGCGCGGATCTCCTCGCCGATAGTGCGGGTGTTCACGCCGTAGATCTTGGCCTTCTCCAGGTCGGCCTTTATCTGCAGCTCGGGCTTGCCGGGGCGGTAGTTGGTGTCTATGTCGCGCAGGCGTTTGTCCTGTTTCAACTTAATAATCACTTTTTCGGCGTAGGCGTTGAGCGCGGCCTGGTCGGTGCCTATGAGGTTCAACTGCAGCGGCTGGCTCTTAGAGGAACCGGTGGGGTCGTAATCGCTCACCAGCGGGCTCGCCTCGGGGATGGCCGGCTCCAGCTGCGCGCGCAGGCGGGACTTCATCTCCTTGGTGGTGGCTTTGCGCTCGGAGGGGTCCTTGAGCTGGATGTAGAGGCTCGCCTTATAGGCCTCGTCGTTGGTGCCGCCCACGGTGAGCGCGGTCAGCTTCACCTCGGGGCTGGCCCTTACTATGGCCACCGCCTTGTCGGCCACGGCCTGCATGGCGTCCAGGCTGGCGCCCGGGGAGAGTTCCATGTCCACGCCGAACTGGCCGGTGTCGCTGTCGGGCATGAAGTTTATGGCCACTTTCGTGAAGGAACTCATGCACAGCAGGAAGACTGCGCCGCTGACGGCCAGGGTCTTAAGCGGATGGACCACCACCCAGCGCAACAGGCGCTCGTAGCCGTTGGCGAGCGCGGTGTTCAAGCTCTCGAACCAGCCGAGCGGTTTAGCCATAACGCGCGCCCAGAGCGAGGGTTTGTCCTCTCCGCCCGCGCGGCCGGACTTGCCGAGGTAGGCGGACAGCATGGGCGCTATGGTGAGCGCGTCGAAGAGCGAGATGAGCATGGCAAAGCAGATGGTGAGACCGAACTGCTTCATCAGCATGCCCACCATGCCGCTGACCAGCGCTATCGGCGCGAACACGGAGAGCACCACCAGCGTGGTGGCTATGACGGCGAGCTGCACCTCTTTGGTGCCGTTCACCGCGGCCTCCTCGGGCGTTTCGCCCTGCTCCATCTTGCGGAAGATGTTCTCGCGCACCACGATGGCGTCGTCTATCAGCAAGCCCACCGCCAGACTCAGCGCCAGGAGTGAAATTATGTTGAGCGAGAAGCCGGCCACGGCCATCAGGATGAACGCGCCGATGAGCGAGTTGGGCAGCGCCAGCGCGGTTATTATCGTAGAGCGGCCGTTGGCGAGGAAGAAGTATACCACCACGATGGTCAGCAGGATGCCGATGAAGATGGTCTCCTCCACGTCGGTGATGTTGTCCTTGATGTCGGTGCTGGAGTCCTGGAGCACGCTGATGCGCGGCTTGCCGTCCAGGGCCTCCAGCGCGGGTTTGAGGGCCTCCAGTTTTTTCTTCACGTCGTCGGCCACGCCTATGGTGTTGGCGCCCGACTGGCGGTAGATCTGGATGAACAGCGACTTCTTGCCGTCCACGAACACGCGGGTGGTCTCGTCCTGCACGGTGTCGTACACCTTGCCTATGTCGGAGACGCGCGTGGCCACCTCGTTGCCGTAAAGGCCCAGCACGGTGTTGGCTATCTCCTTCACGCTGGCGAACTCGCCCATGCTGCGGTAGGTGATCTCCTGGCCGCCCCTGTTCACCTTGCCGCCGGGCACGTTCTCGCCGGAGGCGGACAGGCTCGACGCCACGCCCGAGACCGAGAGTTCGCGCTTCTTAAGCGCGGCGCGGTCCAGCACCACCTGGATCTCGCGCTTGCGGCCGCCGGTCAGTTTCACCGAGCCCACGTTGTTCACCTGTTCCAGCGCGGGCTTTATGGTATATTCGGCCACGTCGTAAAGCTTGCTCTCCGGCAGGTCGGCCGACACCACCAGCTTGAGTATCGGCATGTTGGCCGGGTCCATCAGCGAGAGCGTGGGGTCCTTGACGTCGGCGGGCAGGGTGGCCTTTACCGTGTTTATCTTGTCGCGCATCTTCTCGGACATCAGGTTGACATCCGAGCCGAAGTTGAACTCGACCGTGATCTGGCTTACGCCCTCCATGCTTTTGGAGGTCACGCGCTTGAGCCCCGAGATGGTGCTGAGCTCGTCTTCAAGCGGCTTGGTTACCAGTGTCTCGATTTCCGAAGGGCCGGCGCCGGTGTAGCGCGTGGTAACCGTTATGGTGGGGAAGCTGGTGTCAGGCATTTTCTCCACGGGCAGGCGCTTGAAGCAGGTCCAGCCCACCACGAGCATCAGGAGGACCAGGCAGGTTATAAAGATGGGACGTTTTATGGATAATTCGGCGAGAGACATAAGTTATTCCTTTGACCCGGCGATGGCGGGGTTGCTGCCGGCCTGCACGTAAAGCTTGAGATTGGCCAGGGTGGAGAGCACCTGCGCCGCGGCGCTGACGCGCGTGTACTGGGCGTTGGTATAATCCTGCTCGAAGGTGAGAACCTGGTAGGTCGTAGTACGGCCTTCCTTCAGGCGCTGCTTCTCGTATTCCAGCTTCGCCCGCTGCGCTTCCTCTATGGTGTAGGAAAGCTCCAGCCGCTCCCTTGCGTCGCTCAGCTTCGCCGTAAGGTCGCGCCAGTCGCTCGCCTGGTCCAGTAATTTCTGTTTATAGGAAAGCTGCGCGGCCTTCTCTTTGAGCAGCGCGCCGGCGCGCGCCTCCTTGGAGGCGGAATAATTGAAAGGGATCGAGAAGGTCAACCCGGCCTTTGCGGTAGGTTTGTCCCAGTTCAGTGAATCGGATACCCTGGAAGAGAGGTCCGCGTCGCGGCCGTTTAGCGCGTAGCTCAATTTAAGGTCCAGCGCCGGTTTATCTTTTTCGGCCAGTATGCGGGCATTCGCCGCGGTCGCATTGGCGGCGGCTTCGGCCGCTTTTACGTCCGCC
>C687J13239_1000529_pt1 | contig 19764 bp, 15 predicted proteins | sample RifGroD2_FD_13239 | JGI IMG/M metagenome (IMG submission 13239) | reverse complement strand
GCTGCGCAAGCCGGAATGGATACGCGTGAAGCCCGGCAGCGGCGCGGGATACAACGACGTGAAGCGCATCCTGCGCGAGAACCAGCTGCACACGGTATGCGAGGAGGCGTCCTGCCCGAACATCGGCGAATGTTTCAGCAAGGGCACGGCGACTTTCATGATCCTCGGCGATATATGCACGCGCCGCTGCCCGTTCTGCGACGTGGCGCACGGCAAGCCGCAGCCGCCCGATGCGGGCGAGCCGGAAAACCTGGCGCGCTCCATCGGCCTGCTCAGGCTCAGATACGCGGTCATCACCAGCGTGGACCGGGACGATCTGCGCGACGGCGGCGCGGGACATTTTGCCGATTGCCTGACCGCGATCCGCGCCAGCGCACCCGCCACGCGCCTGGAAATTCTGGTGCCTGATTTCCGTGGACGGCTGGAAACTGCGCTGGACGCGCTTTCCCGCAGCCTGCCCGATGTGTTCAATCACAACCTGGAAACCGTGCCGCGCCTTTATCCGCTGGCGCGCCCCGGCGCGGACTACGCCCACTCGCTGAAGCTGCTCAAGGACTTCAAGGCGCGCTTCCCGCAGGTGCTCACCAAATCCGGCCTGATGCTGGGCCTGGGCGAAACCGACGAGGAGGTGCTGCAAGTGATGCGCGACCTGCGCGCGCATGAGGTGAACATGCTCACCATCGGCCAGTATCTGCAACCTTCCGACGGACACCTGCCGGTGCTGCGCTATGCGCCGCCGGAAACCTTTGCGATGCTCGAGCGCGCCGCAAAAGAGATGGGGTTCAGCCATGCCGCCTGCGGGCCGATGGTCAGGTCGAGCTATTTTGCCGACGAGCAGGCGCAGCGGGCGGGGGTGATTTAACGGAACCAACCAGTGCATAGCCGGTCTGTTTGACGGATATATTCAACCCGCTGGATTTAACAGCGATATCGAATATCGACAGACATACCTCTCATCCGCCAATTATTTAACCAAAGGAAGCCATTATGAAAATTCGTTATCTCGCGTTGACTGCCGCCTTGTCCGTTTCCGCTACCGCTTTCGCCGCAGGCGATGGTGCAGCCCTGTTCAAGCAGAACAATTGCGGCGCATGCCATGCCGCCGCAGGCAAATCGTTAGGCCCGGCGCTGGCCGATATCGCCGCCAAATACAAGGGTGACAAAGGCGCCCAGGCCAAACTTGAAGCCAAGGTACGCAATGGCGGCGCAGGTGCTTTCGGCACCATGCCCATGCCCCCCACCGCAAAATCCATCAGTGATGGCGACATCAAGGCGATGGTGAGTTGGATTCTGGGCCAGAAGTAGGGTTGCGCTATCCGTCAAAGAAGCCGGTGTGAGCCGGCTTTTTGTTGCCTGCGGCGCCGGGGATCGCCGCCGCGTACTGCTATAATCTGCGGCAAATTTTCACTTACCCCCTCATGAATATCCTTTACGAAGAAGACGGCAATTTCAAGGTCGGCAGCATCATGGCCGACAACACCACCTCGCTCCAGGTTGAAAACGTTTCCGGCAAGCGCAGCAAGGTCAAGGCGGCCAATGTGATGCTGCGTTTCGCCCAGCCCGCCCTGGCCGAATTTTTAGCCCAGGCCGAAGCTCTCGCCGAAACCATCGAAGTGGATTTTTTGTGGGAATGCTGCCCGCCGGACGAGTTCGGCTTCGAGCAAATCGCCGCCGAATATTTCGGTCATGCGCCGAGCTCATTGGAGGCCGCCGCCGCGCTGATCCGCCTGCACGGCGCGCCGATTTATTTCCACAAGAAGGGCAAGGGCCGCTACCGCGCCGCGCCGCCGGATGTGCTCAAGGCCGCGCTGGCCGGGGCCGAGAAAAAGCGCCAGGCTTTGGCATTGCAGGCGCGCTACACCGAGCAGCTTTGCCGCTTCGAACTGCCAAGCGAATTTGCCGGGCACCTTGCGCAATTGCTCTACAAGCCGGATCGCAACACCCTCGAGGTCAAGGCGCTGGAAGCGGCCTGCGCGGCAACGCATTTATCCGCCGCGCATCTGCTGCAACGCTGTGGCGCATTGCCCTCCACGCACGATTTCCATTTGCAGAAATTCCTGTTCGAGCACTTCCCTGATGGCACGGACTTCCCGCCCGTCGAGTTAAGTGCATGGGACGAATTGCCGCTGGCCGGTGTGAATGCCTTCAGCATCGATGACGCGACCACGACGGAAATCGACGATGCGTTCTCGGTGGAAAAACTGGACAACGGCAACTGGCGTATCGGCGTGCATATCGCCGCACCCGCGCTGGGCATACCGCGCGGCTCGGCGGGCGACAAACTCGCCGCACAGCGGCTCTCCACCGTGTATATGCCGGGGCAGAAAATCACCATGCTGCCGGACAGCGTAGTGCAGGCTTTCACGTTGTGCGCCGACCGCATCAGCCCGGCGCTGTCGATGTATAACGAACTGGACGGCGAAACGCTGGAAGTGCTCGGCCACGAGAGCCGCGTCGAGCGCATCCATATCGCCGCGAACCTGCGCCATGACACGCTGGAACCGCTGTTCAACGAGGAGACGCTGGCGGCGGGCAAGCTCGATTACCCTTATGCAAACGAGCTGACGCTGTTGTGGAGCCTGGTGCAAAAACTGGAAGCGGCGCGCGGCAAGCCGTCCGACAACAGCACGCAGCAGGTCGATTACAACTTCCATATCGAGTCCGAAGAGCTTGTGGCCGGGCACCCGAATGACCGCATCAGCATCACGCAGCGGCGACGCGGCTCGCCGATCGACAAGGTGGTTTCCGAACTGATGATCCTGGTGAACAGCGAATGGGGCAAGCACCTTGCCGAGCACGGCTTTGTCGGCATCTACCGCACGCAGCAGGGCGGCAAGGTCAGGATGAGCACCGTGGCCGCGCCGCACCAGGGCCTGGGCGTGGCGCAGTACATGTGGTCGAGCTCGCCGTTGCGCCGCTACGTGGATATGGTGAACCAGCGCCAGATCATCGCGATGTTGCGCGATGAAGAACCGGCCTATCCGAAGAACGACACTGCGCTGTACGCCACGATGCGCGATTTCGATACCATGTACACCATCTACAACGACTTTCAGCGGCACATGGAGCGCTATTGGTGTTTGCGCTGGCTGCAACAGGAGCAGGCAAAGCTGGCTAATGCCCCCGTACGGGCGATTGATGGAACAACTAGCCATTCGGCTAAGCTGGCAAACAACGCCAGCCAAGCCGCTGGTTATCATGAATCGCCCCTACCAGAGCTTGTCGTTACTGCCGTCGTGCTGCGCGAAAATCTGGTCAAGCTGACCCATATCCCGCTGGTTCTCCGCGTGCCGTCGTTGCCGGAATTGCCCGCCAATACCCTTGTGAAACTGGCCATCGTTTCGATCGATTTGCTCGACCTGGATGTGCAGACGCGCTTTGTCGCGGCGATAACAGAGGAGGAGCCAGCCGAGTGCTGACATGGCTGAAAACACCATTGACCGGCGCGATGATTTTCTCTGTCGCGTTTCACGCCTTCGCGCTGTTCGGCATCGCGCTGGTGCTGCCCGATCCGCGCAGCGCGATCGACTTCATCCAGCCGCTGCAAGTGGTGCTGGTCAACGCCAAGTCGAAATCCAGGCCGGCAAAAGCCGAAGCGCTGGCGCAGGCCAATCTGGATGGCGGCGGTAATACCGCCGAAGACCGGCGCGCCAAGAGCCCGCTTCCCGCGATACGCGACGACCGGCAGTTCGCCCCGGAACAGGCCGCCAAGCGCGTCGCGCAGCTTGAGGAAGAATCGAAACGCATGCTGGTCCGGCTGAAGAGCGATCACAAGGTGGCGCAACCGGAGCTCAAGAAACGGCAAAGCAGCGATGCCCGCAGCGGCGAAGACTTGATACAAAAAAGCCTGGAGATCCTGCGCCTCGAAGCGCAGATCGACAAAAATTGGGATGCCTACCAGAAGATGCCACGGCGCAAATTCATCGGCGCGCGCACGCAGGAATACCGTTTCGCACAATACATCGAAGACTGGCGCATCAAAGTGGAACGCATCGGCAACCTGAATTACCCGGAACAGGCGCGCCAGCAAGGAATTTTTGGCAGCCTGCGGCTCAGCGTGTCGATCAATGCGGATGGCAGCCTGGGGCCTATCGAAGTGAGCAAGTCATCGGGCAACCGCATTCTGGATGCTGCGGCGATGCGCATCGTCAAGCTCGCCGCCCCCTACGCGCCGCTGCCACCGGACATCCGCAAAGATACCGACATCCTGGTCATCACGCGCACCTGGACGTTCACTTCATCGGACAAGCTGGAAAGCGAATAATCATCATGACCGACAAATACGCCGTCATCGGCAACCCCGTCGCCCACAGCAAATCGCCGCTGATCCACGGCCTGTTCGCCGGACAGACCTGTTCTGAGCCCAATCGAAGGGCCGGCCAGGGCATCAGCTACGAAGCCATCCTCGCGCCGCTGGACGGTTTTGCCGCAACCGTCGAGCGGCTGCGCAATTCAGGCTACAAGGGCTGCAATGTCACGGTGCCGTTCAAGTTTAAAGCGTTTCAATTAGCCACAAAACTGACCGAACGCGCGCTAGCGGCGCAAACGGTGAACACGCTTAAATTTGATGGCGCAACCCTCCTGGGCGATAACACCGACGGTACAGGACTGGTGCGCGACATCGAACACAATCTCGGCATTTCATTGCAAGGGAAACGCATACTGCTGATGGGTGCGGGCGGCGCGGCACACGGCGTGGCGCTGCCTTTGCTCGACGCAGGCGCGCAACTGGTGGTGGCCAATCGCACGGCAGGCAAGGCCGTCGAACTGGCGGCAAAATTTCCGGCGCGCACAGTCCATGGCTGCGGTTACGACGAGCTGGGCGGCGTCCAGTTCGATGTCGTTGTCAATGCAACCTCCAGCGGCTTGACCGGTGAAATGCCGCCGCTGCCACCCGGTATCTTCGCGCCCGGCGCGCTGGCCTACGACATGATGTACGGGCGCGAGACGCCGTTCATGAAATTTGCGCGCGAGCACGGTGCCGCCGTGGTTTCCGACGGCCTCGGCATGCTGGTCGAACAGGCTGCCGAAGCATTTTTCCTGTGGCGCGGTGTGCGCCCGGATAGTGGGCCCGTGATTTCCGCACTCCGCGCGACGAAATAAAAAATGGTGAAATTTAATAGCGCCAGCTTAAGCCTGACGATGGCAGCCTCCCTCCCCCCGAAAGTGGAGAGATGGTGGCACTCTCCGCTCTTTAAGAGAAGTGGATGTAGCCCGGATGGAATGCAATGGAATCCGGGGAAACTCTGTGCTCACCCACCAATCCCCGGATTTCGCGGAGCCTGTCCTGAGCGAAGTCGAAGGGCTGCATCCGGGCTACGACTTTCTGCCGCATGAAAAAGCTCTGGGGCTGGACATGGCGTGCGCTGGCGGTTTGTTTTGCCCTGCTGCTGCTTTATCAACTGTGGATTTTCGCGCATATCTGCTGGTGGATAAAATTCAACCCGTCCGCCAGCGCGTTCATGGAAAGCCGCCTGGAAATCATGCAGGACAAGAACCCGAACGCCGAACTGCGGCATCAGTGGGTGCCCTACGCAAAGATTTCCAACAACCTCAAGCGCGCGCTGATCGCGTCGGAAGACGCGAAGTTTGTCGATCACGAAGGCTTCGACTGGGAGGGTATCCAGAAGGCCTACGAGAAAAACATGAAGAAGGGCAAGATCGTCGCGGGCGGCTCCACCATCAGCCAGCAACTCGCCAAGAATTTATTTCTCTCCACCAAACGCACGCCGTGGCGCAAGGGCGAGGAAGTGCTCATCACCGTGATGCTGGAAGCGGTGATGGACAAGCGGCGCATTTTCGAGATTTATCTCAACGTGATCGAATGGGGCAACGGCGTGTTCGGCGCGGAAGCCGCCGCGCGCCATTACTACCGCACCAATGCGGCCAGTCTTAATGCGGAGCAGGCCGCCAGGCTCGCGGCAATGGTGCCCAATCCGCGCTATTACGACACCCACCGCGAAGCGCGCGGCCTGCTGCGCAAGACCGGCATTATTCTCGACCGCATGGACGATGCGGAAATCCCCTGACGGATTATTTAGTGGTGTCGAGTCTTGCTCCCGCCCTTGTTTCGGCCATGCGATAAATCAGGGCGGGTGCAAGGACTGCCCCTGCAAGATAATTCGGTTTGCGTTGTCGTACCCCACGCACCCAACTGCTCAAGTTTCCCACAAAGGATTTCTCACAAAGGAATCGTCGAGGTCATCAAGAAAAGCCATGCACAAGGTCAAAAGCCGCAGGCATGCAATCCGCTTTATGCCACTAGGGGAGGAGAGTATGTCCTGATGGATCTAAGCTGCCTTAAGAATCCTGCCGAACAGCGCCTCATGCGTTTGCTCGCCAATATCGAAATCCAGAGCCACCGCCTTCTCCACGCCGATCTGGATCGGTGGCCCGTAACGGGTGACAGCGAGGCCCGCGTGCCGCATCATGCGTTCAATTGATGGTGTGGTGACCGTGGCATAGCGCTCTATGCCCATTTTGTCACCGAATCTAACAATCTCCCGTGTTACCTCCATAGTCAACTCAGAAAACCCGAACCCTTGCTGATCTTCAGCCTCAACGGCAAAGCGGCTTAATTCCCATATTTTTGGGCTCTCCGGAGCAGAATGGCCGTATAGCAATTCCGGAAAAGTATTTTTCAGCATATAGGGCCCCACTGTCGGCAGCACTCTCATGCAACCACGCAGCCCTCTCTCATGCTCCCGCGCCATCAGGTAATGGGGTTCCAGTGCATCGTAACCATCGATCTCCATGTCGCTGATGATAGGCACCTCCCATCCCATCCTGTCCTTGAATACTTTGGCGCGTAGCCGATGCATCTCCCACAAATCTTTGCTGGCAAACTCTTTTCTTGATGCGACTTTAATCAGGTATGGCATGTGCGTCTCTCCTAGTTGGTTGTCTGAAATACCCAAGACGCATATAAATTATGCTCATTGCATAATTTGCGTAACTATCAGAACTGATAGGTACGGAGAGACGGACTTTGTTGCAGAATTCCACGCCAGCTTGCCTATGCGCAAAAATGCGATAGTTAGCTTCCAGGAGGGTTTGAATGAAACAGGTTCGGCAGTTAAATCAAAAAAATGGCTTCAATCCAGAGACGCTTCGTGAATATCGCAGGACCAGGCGGGAAAACCAGGGCCGTTTCTGGTCGCGATTCGGCGTGACGCAGTCGCGCGGAAGCCGCTTCGAAATGGGCTCGGAGATTCCTCCACCTGTCGCGATTCTATTGAAGCTTTATTTGGATGGCGTGATCACAGATAACGACCTGTGACGTGCCTGGTATCAACATTACCAAACGCTCCCCCCTGCCTATTGAGCTGCATTCTTCATCTGTTCGCATTGGACTCCTCGACTACACTCATAACCAGCGGCTTGGTTGCCGTTAACCAGCGGTTTATGCACCGTATTTTGGTAACTTAGCCGAATGGCTATGCAAAGCCTTTGGCAACCTGGTGGGATGGCTAGCAGCCTTATCAGTTGCTTCATCAGGCCTTTCGAAATGCGCGCGCACTTATTGGCCTCGACAAGCCCAACCCGGACAGTCGCCCGAACTAATTTTGGTGTAATAAGGCGGAAGGACGGATGCTGGCTGCTATGCCGGGTTTGCTTCGCTCACGAAGCACACTATACCTAATTCCCCTCTCGCTCCATGAATGGGCAATGTGACACCTGATCTGATCCCATATCCGCATGCTTCCTCATACATCCTCTTTTGATCCAGGGATGCAAATATCTCCGGCGACCAAATTTGAGGTATCGATTTACTTATGCAATGCGCAAAAGTAGGATCGATGTGATGCATCTTCTCTGTGGTGTACTTGTTGAGCCAGTCAGATGAGTAATTGCTATGCTGAAAAGCATGCTCTGCTTCGATTGGTGCATTCGGGTCAGGAAGAATTGCCAAGCGGGTTTGTTCATAGCCAAGATCACGCCCCAACCTGAAAACCTGGTTGCGCCAATCCTCAATTGTGCCGTAGCACAAAAGATCGGCAAATCGCTCAATGGATTTCATACCCGACTCCTCTTGCAAGCCTCTCTAACGGAGGATCAAATCAAGTGCCACCTAATCTTGCCGTCTCTGCACTGTTCAACATGGCTGGATTGCTGAAGAATACTACCTGCAGTTCTAACAAGTGCAAAATTCAAATAAAAAGCCTCTCCTCTGATTCGATCGATGGCGCGCCTACCTATCAGAGTTGATAGGTAGGCGAAAATTTCCGCGTCCCATAAACTCCGAACAACTGGGCAATGCGCACTTAACACTCACGGCAGCCTCCGAAAATTCATAGTCCGCCCAAATGCAAGGTGCAGAAGTGGGGTAAGCAGGCAAGCCGCATATATGCGAGCAGGACATAATAATAAAGTATAAAAATTTTTATGGCAGCCCATTCACCATCACATATAACAAAATGTGGAGCAGTCAGCCGCCAACGACTAGCAGGTGTGTTAATACTGCGCGGCAAGCAGACCGCGCGGTGGGTAGCTGTGTAACCGAATATCGCGTGGCCGGGCAGGACAGCAATCAAAAGACCGATGGCGGAGATGCAAAGTTTCCAAGGCCGGAACGATGGGGAGGTGATGCGTTTTGGAACTGGATCAGTGATCAGTCAATGACAAAAATACGGCAAACACAAGACATCGAAGCAGAACCACAACCCATGGAAGCGGTCGACCTGCTGGTCGCCTATCTGGAACAAATCGGTATCGAGTATGTATTCGGCGTGCCCGGAGGCGCCATCGAGCCGTTATACAACGCGCTTGCGCGCAGCGCCCGGAGCGGCGGACCGCGCCCGGTAGTAGCGCGCCATGAAGCAGGGGCTGCTTTCATGGCCGACGGCTACGCTCGTGAAACGGGCAGGATCGGCGTGTGCTGCGCCACTTCCGGCCCGGGTGCCACCAATCTCATCACCGGCGTGGCCTGTGCTTATGAAAACGAGATCCCGATGCTGGTCATCACCGCCCAGCCCTCGCTGCATTTGTTGGGTAGGGGGGCGATGCAGGAATCTGCAGGCATGGGGGGCATCGACACGGTCGCGATGTTTCGCAGCTGCACACGCTACAGCGCGCTGATTTCCCATCCTGACCAACTGGAAAGACAACTGACCACTGCGCTGCTGAGCGCGTACCAGCCAACACCCGGCCCGGTTCACCTCAGCATCCCCGTGGACGTGCAGCGCTCCATGATGAATAGCGGCCCTGCCTTCAATCTGGCACATCTGTTAAGGCCGCTGTCTGCGGTTGACGATGCAGCGGTTCGGGAATTACAGGCGCAGCTGGCGCAGGCGCAGCGGGTGGCGGTACTGATCGGCAGCGGCTGCGGGGAGGCGATCGACCTCGTCATCGAGTTGGCGGAAAGGGTAGGCGCAGTTTTCGTCGTCACACCCGACGCCAAGGGATTCATCAGCCCGCGCCATCCTTCATACCTTGGCGTATTCGGTTTCGCCGGCCACTCGTCCGCCTTTGCGGCGATGGAAGACAAGGATGTTGACCTGATACTCGCGGTTGGCACAGACATGAGCGAGTTTTCCAGCAACGGCTGGAGTGAAACGCTGCTGAACAACCGGCTGGTGCATATTGATTCCTGCGAGACGCACCTGACACGCTCGCCGATGGCGCGACTGCATGTGCGCGGACGTATCCGCCCGGTGTTCGAGCGGCTGTTGCGAACGCTGCGCAGGGAGGGTCCGGCAGAGATTTCCGTTGGCGAGAAGCGAAGATTCAGAAAAATCTCGGTTGACGATCCGTTCAAATCCGCATCAGTCGACGCACCCATCAAGCCGCAGTACCTGATGCGCGAACTCGGCTGGCGCAGCCCGCCCGATACGCGTTTCCTGGTCGATACCGGTACCAGCATCGCATGGGCGATCCATCACTTGGGGATGCACGATCACCAGCCCAGCGCAGGGGGCTGGATGCGCGTCACGATGAATTTTGCAACGATGGGCTGGGCCATCGGCGGCGCGGTCGGCACCGCGCTCGCCAACCGCGCCGTGCCGGTGGTGTGCATCACCGGGGACGGCAGCATGCTGATGAACGGCCAGGAAATGACCGTGGCGCTGGCCGAGAAGCTCAGCGTGGTATTCGTGATCCTCAACGACGCGGCGCTGGGCATGGTCAAGCACGGCCAGCGCCTGGCCGGTGCGGAACAGGTCGGAGTCGAGCTACCGGTGGTGGATTTCCGGCTGCTGGCCGAATCCATGGGTATCCCGGGCCATGTGATCTGCACCGCAGAGGATTTTGAAAGCCTCGATCTTGACGCAATCCTGCGCAATCCGGGGCCGACCGTCCTGGATGTACGCGTCGACAAGAATGAAGTTCCGCCGATGGGACTGCGCATCAAAATTCTGGGGGCGTTGGGATGATCACGGAATCCATCCATACCCGCATCTGGCAAGAGGAGCCCGAGCCCGACAACGCATTCGCGGCGGCATCCTGTCATTGTCATGGCTACGATGTTTACGGCGACCTGCTGGTTCATGCAAGCTGGATCGAGTATCTGTTTCTGCTGTTTCGCGGCAAAGCGCCGACACCCGGGCAAGCCAGACTGCTGGAGGGCCTGGCTGTAGCGCTGGCGAATCCCGGGCCGCGCGATGCGGCGGTGCATGCGGCGATGTGCGGCGGAGTCGGCGGCTCCACTTCGGCATCCTGTCTGATCGCGGCATTGGCGGTGGGCGCGGGCGCATCCGGCGGCGCGCGCGAAGTGTTGCTTGCTATGGAAGACTGGCTAGAGCGTGGCACCGATCCGGTACTTTGGCAAACCGGTCTGGCGGCCAAGCCGGTTGCTGATCCGGCGGATGTCTGGCCCACCCCCGGCCATCCGGCCGGGTTCGACCCGCACGGTATACGTTGTACTACGCCGGTGCTGCAAACCATGGCTTATCTCGCTGCTCTGGATTGCGCGCCGTCTCTGGCCTGGCTGCAAGACCACCGCGCGGCGCTGGAATCTGCCGCCGGGCTGCCGCTGGCGATGTCCGGCGTGGCGGCCGCAGCATTGCGCGATCTGGGCTGCACGCCGGCGCAGGGAGAAATGCTGTTTCTGTTGCTGCGGCTGCCGGGCGTTGCGGTGCATGCGCTGGAACAGAAGGATTACGGCCACAAGAACTTTCCGTTTTTCAAGGTGGAGCTGGAAAACGACCCCGGCCTTGCTCAAAAAGTTACAAATCTTGCGGAAGCGGGGGTATGAAGGGGCCGCAACTACTGGAGCAACAGGTCGGGCATCTGGTCACCCGCATGGGAGCGGTTTTTCCCGGCGAGCGCGCGGTGTTTCGCGGCCACGACCTGCACACATCGCTCAAGGATCTGGACTGGCTGGAACTCTATCTGTTCGGCATCACCGGCCGCCGCTTTACGCAGCAGCAGATGAAAGTGTTGCATGCCCTGTGGGCTTACACCAGCTACCCCGATGCGCGTCTGTGGAACAACCGCGTGGCGGCCTTGGCGGGCACGGCGCGCAGCACCGGCAATCTCGGCATCGCTGCCGCGCTGGCCGTTTCCGAGGCGACGATTTATGGCTGGGGCGCGGCTCTGCGTGCCAGCGAGTTTCTGACTCGCACCAAGCTTCAAGTTGATGCCGGTGCAGACCTGGCGGCGCTGGCGCGCACAGAACTAAAGCAGCGGCGTGGCATCGCCGGCTACGGGCGGCCGATTACTTCCGGGGATGAGCGCATCACCCCGGTGATGGCGCTGGTGCGCGAGCAGGGACTGGATGGCGGGCCGCATCTCAAGCTCGCGTTCGAGGTGGAAAAGATTTTGCTCGCCGGGCGCTGGCGTATGCAAATGAATCATGCCGCGCTGGCTGCGGCGCTGGCGGCTGATTTTGGACTTTCGTCACACGAATATTATTTCTTTGGGATTCCGGCTTTTCTTGCCGGCATGCCGCCGTGCTATCTGGAAGCGGCGGAAAAACCGGAGGGCCTGTTGTTTCCGCTGCCTTGCCGGATGTTGTCGTATGAGGGTGTTGCCCGCCGCCGCTGGCGGGATGCGTCTCTGAAACCTGATGCTCCCGGCTGATGGCAAACCTGTTACCGGGTAAGCATTACATAAAAAAGGAAGCACTGAATAAGTCCAGAATTGTCATTGCGAGCGTAGCGAAGCAATCCAGATTGTCAGTAAAATCAGACTGTTCTGGATCGCCACGCCCCTGCGGGGCTCGCGATGACAAACTTAATCAGCATTTCCAAAAATATTGCCGCGTGTTGTTGCGGCCAAGGGGAGTTATGAACAGATTGATTCGGTACTCAACCGTTACGTTGCTGAGCGTGGCTTGGTGCGCCGGTGCCCATGCCGCGCCGCAGTCCGAGGAAGAGGAGCTGGCACTGGCCTACGGCGACAAGTCCTTCGTCAGCATCGCCAGCGGCTCCCGGCAACCGATCGCGCGGGCGCCGTCGGTCGCCAGCGTGGTCACCGCAGAAGATATCGCCGCGATCGGCGCGGCTGATCTGGATGAGGTACTGGAGACGGTGCCGGGTCTGCATGTATCGCGTTCCCCTTTGGGCTACAACCCAATCTATACCATACGCGGCATCTCCACCCAGTACAATCCGCAGGTGCTGATGCTGGTGAACGGCATACCGATCACCGGCGTGTTCGTCGGCGACCGTTCAATAATCTGGGGCGGCATGCCGGTGGAGAATGTCGCGCGCATCGAGGTGATCCGCGGCCCCGGCTCCGCATTGTATGGCGCGGACGCCTTTTCCGGCGTGATCAATATCATCACCAGGACTGCCGCCGACCTCGACGGCACCCAGTTTGGGTTGCGCGCCGGTTCGTTCAACAGCCGCGATGCGTGGGTGCAGCATGGCGGCGCATGGGGTGGCTTCGACGTCGCCGCCTATTTGCGGGTGGGTACCAGCGACGGTCAGCGGCGCATGATAGACGCAGATGCAATGACCGTATTTGGTACCCCATCTCTCGCGCCGGGGCCTGTCAACCTCGGCCGCGACGCGATCGATGGCCGTATCGACCTGGCGCGCGACAAATGGCGGCTGCGCGCCGGCTATCAGCAACGTGACAATGTCCAAAGCGGCGCCGGGATAGCTTCGGCGCTGGACCCCCAAGGGCGCAATTTCGGCGAGCGCGTTTCTACCGACCTTACCTGGCAGGATGCGAACTTTGCACCCGACCTGGATGTGACCGCCCAAGCCAGCTATCTGCACATCACCGAGCAATCCGATCTGACGCTTTATCCGCCGGGCTTTCCCGGCTTCCCCGACGGCGTGATCGGCAATCCCGACAAATGGGAGCACCACTTGCGCTTCAACCTGTCGGCTACCTATACCGGGTGGCAGAGCCACAAACTGCGCTTCGGCACCGGCACTCAGGATGATGACCTATACCGTACGCAGGAAACCAAAAATTTCACTTTGGTGCCGATCCCCGGCGGTTTCTTTCCGGCACCGCTCGGAGCGGTGGTGGATGTGACCGACAGCGCGCCTTTTCTGCGCCCGCATAGCCGCCGCGTGAACCATGTCTACGTGCAGGACGAATGGGCTTTTACCCGGGACTGGTATCTGACCGCCGGCGTGCGCCATGACCAGTATTCCGATTTCGGCGGCACCACCAACCCGCGCGTGGCGCTGGTATGGGAAACGGCGTACAACCTGACCAGCAAGCTGCTCTATGGCCGTGCTTTCCGCCCGCCATCATTCTCCGAACTGTATAACATCAATAATCCGGTGGGGCTGGGCAATCCCAACCTCAATCCTGAATCTATCGAATCGGTGGAACTGGCTTTCGCCTGGCAGGCGGCCCGCACCTTGCAGGCTAACCTGAACCTGTTCCGCTACCAGATGAAGGATATCCTGCGTTTCGTGCAGGACCCAGCGACTGGTATTTCTACCGCACAGAATGCCGGGCGGCAGCACGGCCAGGGCATGGAAGTCGAACTGGTCTGGGAAGCGAGCTCAAGCCTGCGTCTGTCGGGCAATTACGCGCAGCAACGTTCGATCGATGAGGCCACCAACCAGGATGCAGGCAACGCACCACGGCACCATGTCTATGCGCGGGCAGACTGGCGCTTCATGCCGCACTGGACTCTGGACGCGCAACTCAACCACGTTGCCGGCCGCAAGCGCGAGCCGTCGGATACCCGCCCCGCGATCGCCGATTACCACACCGTGGACCTCACGCTGCGCAACAAGCCGCAGAACAGCGATTGGGATTTTGCCTTCAAAGTGCTCAACCTGTTCGATGCCGATGCGCGCGAGCCGTCTCCGGCACCTGGCCTGATTCCCAACGACCTGCCGCTGGCGCCGCGCGAGTGGCGCTTCGAGCTGCACTACAAGCTCTGATGGCTACCGCCCGGATATTTTCACAAGGCATGCTCATTTCTATTTTCCATAATAAGGTTAAATCCAACGGCTTCAGCCCGACAAATGCCTTCTCCCACGTGCGGGAGAAGGCAGTGATGGCGCTGGGCATCGTGCTGCTATGCTTCACCGCATTGGTCGTTACATCACCGGCATGGGCAGCGGTGGAAGACAGAATCGCGGTGATCTATCCCGACATCGGTGAGCCTTATCACGGCATATTCGAGAAAATCATCGAGGGTATCGAGGACAAGGTCGGCGCCCGGCTAGCCAACCATCCGGTGCGCGCCGACACGGATATCGGTGTGCTGAAAGCCAGTCTGCTCCGCCAGAATACCAAAGTGGTGATCGCCCTCGGCCGGCAGGGCATGAAGACGGCAACGGCACTGAATAACAATATCAGGATAGTGGTGGGCGGCGTGTTGACAGTGCCGGAGAACGAGGCGCGCGCACAACCGGTGATCAGCCTGTCGCCGGATCCTGCATTGCTGTTTGCCCGCATGAAGGCGTTGATGCCGGCGGCGAAGCGTGTGTTCGTTGTCTACGATTCCAACTTCAACGGCTGGCTGATGAAATTGGCCAAGGAAGCCGCTCCTGCCCAGGGGCTGGAGTTGGTGGCATACGAGGCGCAGGATCTGCGCGGTGCGGTACGGTTCTATCAGGAAATTTTTTCTGCGGCTGACGGCCGCCGTGATGTCTTATGGTTACCGCAGGACTCCACCACGGTGGAGGAAAGCTCGATTCTGCCTCTGGTGCTGCAGGAATCATGGAAGCAAGGCATCGCGGTTTTTTCCAGCAATTCCGCCCACGTCCGGCGTGGTGTACTGTTTTCGCTTTACCCTGACAACGTGGCGCTGGGGAAGAGTCTTGCCGGTTTGGCTCAGGGCATTTTGATCTCGGGTGATTATGGAAGGCGTGGCGTGATGCCATTGCGCGACGTGCGAAGCATTGTCAACCTGCGCACTGCCAATCANCTGGGGCTCAATCCGGGTCGAATGCAGGGTTTCGACACGACAGTCCCTGAGCAATAACTCGCCCATGAAGAAGATTCTCAACGAATTTCTGCAAAGGTTCACCTTTAAGCGCCAACTTAGCGTTATGGTTGCGCTCGGCATTCTGTTTCTGGCGCTGTTTTCCTCTCTGGTGGGATCGTGGCAGAGTAACGAGCGGATACGTACCAACCTTATTGAGCAGGGTCAGCGCATCACCGAGAATCTGGCCCGCCAGAGTACCTTGGCGCTGATTTACGCCTCGGCTGACAACGCCGCTGAGGCGGCGAATGCGACCATGGCTTTCCCAGGCGTGGTCAGTGTGGAAATACGCGACGTCAGTCAGCGCACATTGCTGACACGCGGCAACGCCGACCCTGCCGAATTTCCCACTGTAATCGAGCGAACCAACTGGGTGCAGGACGCAGCCGTTCTCGATGCGGAAAGCCGGAATGCATGGCGTTTTACTGCGCCGGTATATACACAGTCTTCTGCCGAATCGCCATTCAATGTGCAGACAGCCGCACCCGAGTTGCTCGGCCATGTTTCGGTGGTGATGAGCAAGGCGGCACTGTCTCAGACGACTACCGACATTTTTGTTGTTAACCTGACCACGTCGTTTTCCTTCGCGCTGCTGTTCCTGTTCCTGATCCGCTTCCTGACCAACCGCATGACGCTGCCGCTTAACCGGTTATCGGCCAGCATGGGACGCGCCGAGGCCGGCGAATTACAGGTGCGCGCCGAACTGGTAGGGCCGAAGGACATCGCCGGCATGGCCCATGCCTTCAATAGCATGATGATGGTGCTGGAAGAGCGCGAGGCTGCTTTGAGCGTTGCCGCCATTGCCTTCGAGATTGAAGAAGGCATGATAGTTACTGATCGAAACGAGGTAATCATTCGAGTCAACCGTGTCTTCACAAAACTGACCGGCTATAGTGCCGAAGAGGCCATCGGCAAGACTCTGTCCATATTCAAATTCGACAGCCAGGACGCGGAGTTCTATCAGCACATGCGGGAAAGCCTGCATCGCGACAATTACTGGCAAGGGGAGATCTGGAACCGGCGCAAGAATGACGAAATCTACCCGGAATGGCTGACCATTACCGCCGTTGTCGGCACGGATGGTGAAATCACGAATTATGTTTGTGCATTTTCTGATATCACCGAGCGCAAGGAAGCGGAAGAGAAAATTTGTGCCCTGGTTTTCTACGACCCGCTCACCCAGCTACCCAACCGGCGGTTCCTGCTCGACCGGCTGCAACAGGCGCTTGCGCTGAGCACCCGTAACGACCGGCAGGGCGCGCTGCTGTTTATCGACCTCGACAACTTCAAGAGTATCAACGACACCCAAGGCCACGCTGTCGGCGACCTGCTGCTAATCGAAGTGGCAAACCGGCTGCAAGGCTGCATCCGGAAAGGCGACACCACCGCCCGGTTGGGCGGCGACGAATTCGTCGTCCTGCTTGAAGACCTGGACGAAGACGAACAGGTCGCCGCCGCCCAAGCCGAAACCGTAGGAGAAAAAATACGCGAGATTATCGGTCAGTCCTACCTCATCAACGGCCACGAACACCATAGCGCCGCCAGCATCGGTATCACGCTGTTCTGCGGGCCGGTGAGAACAATGGAAGAAATGCTCAAGCAGGCGGATGTCGCGCTGTACCAGGCCAAGGCAGACGGGCGCAATGCCGTGCGCTTCTTCGATCCCGCCATGCAGACTGCAGTCAGCGCCCGCGTCGCGCTGGAATCCGATCTGCGCCGCGCCGTTTCCGAGCAGGAGCAATTCCTGCTTTACTATCAACCGCAAGTCGATTCAACGGGCCGCATGATCGGCGCCGAGGCCCTGGTGCGCTGGCGGCATCCCGAGCGCGGCATGGTGTCTCCCGCCGAATTCATCCCGCTCGCCGAAGAGTCCGGGCTGATCCTGCCTTTGGGCCACTGGGTGCTGACAACCGCCTGCCAACAACTGGCGGCTTGGGCGGCACAGCCTGAAACTGCCCATCTCACCGTGGCAGTCAATGTTAGCGCCAAGCAGTTCCATCTGCCGACTTTCGTTGAGGAGGTGCTGGCATTGGTCGATTACTTCGGGGTAAACCCAGCAAAACTCAAGCTGGAGATCACCGAAAGCCTGCTGCTGGACAATGTGGATGACATCATCGCAAAAATGACCGCGCTGAAAGCCTGTGGCATCAACTTCTCCATGGACGACTTCGGCACCGGCTATTCCTCGCTCTCCTACCTGAAACGCCTGCCTCTGTACCAATTAAAGATCGACCAGTCGTTCGTGCGCGATGTGCTCACCGACCCTAACGATGCGGCCATCGCCAAAATCATCGTATCCCTCGCCCAGAGCATGAATCTGGCGGTTATCGCCGAGGGAGTGGAAACCGAGGCACAACGCGAGTTCCTCGAACTGAATGGCTGCCATGCCTTTCAGGGTTATCTGTTCAGCAAACCAGTCCCGGCAAAGGAGTTCGAGCAACTGATCGCAAAATACGCCTGATACCTGCGCGCCTGCCAGCCCGCCATTGAATCCGATCGGACTCGTCCGGCCAAATTTTCCGCGCGGCCATACGTCGAATTCTTTACAATAGCCAGCGATTTATAGGGCGCCACCATGATCAATATCAACCAGAAAAATCACTACACCGAAAATGTGCAGCATCACCTCAAGGAGGTGGAATCGCTGCTGCACAAGCACGCATTGGTGGAAGAGGTCGTTCACCGGCAAGAGATACCGCGCGAAGATCGTCACGTGCTGGTCGATACCCTGTTGCACAAGCAGCATCTCGCCGAATTGCACCGCAAGCTGGATAGCCTGCACCCGGCGGACATTGCCTATATCCTTGAAGCCCTGCCCATCGAACAGCGTTTGCTGGTGTGGGATCTGGTCAAGTCGGAACGCGATGGCGAGATCCTGATCGAGGTTTCCGATGCGGTGCGCGAATCGCTGATTGCGTCCATGAACCGCGAAGAGTTGCGCGCCGCCGCCGAACAACTCGACACCGACGAGATTGCCGACCTTGCCCCGGACCTGCCGCACAACGTGATGCGCGATGTGTTCAAGTCGCTGTCCGTTGAAGATCGCGAGCAATTGCGCGCGGCAATGTCGTACTCGGAAGATTCGGTCGGCGCGCTGATGGATTTCAGCATGATCCATGTCCGCCAGGACGTCACGCTGGAGGTGGTATCGCGCTATCTGCGCCGCTTCGACGAGCTGCCCGATCACACCGATCAGGTATTCGTGGTAGACCGGAACGACCATTTCAAGGGCGTCCTGCCGATCAATCTCATCGTGGTCAACGAACCGGAAATAATTGTCGGCGACCTGATGCTGACCGACACCATAAAACTGCATCCGGAGGAGAAAGCGGAACAGGCCGCCCAGGCTTTTGAACGCTATGACCTGGTTTCCGCGCCAGTGATAGATGAGGACGGCAAACTGGTCGGGCGGGTGACAGTGAACGTGGTGCTGGACTTCATCCGCACCGAATCGGAAAGCGACGTATTGAATCTGGCCGGTTTGCGCGAAGAGGAGGATATTTTTGCCTCGGTATGGAAGAGCGCGAAAAACCGCTGGGCATGGCTGGCGCTGAATCTTTGCACCGCATTCTTCGCCTCACGGGTGATCGGCAACTTTGAAGGCACGATAGAAAAATTCGTCGCGTTGGCCGCACTCATGCCGATTGTTGCCGGCATTGCCGGTAACTCGGCGAACCAAACCACCACCATCATCACCCGCTCGCTGGCCCTGGGGCAAATCACCCAGGGTAATGCGCGCAGACTGATGCTCAAGGAATTGGCGATTGGCGGATTTAACGGTCTGTTGTGGGGTGGTATTGCCGGATTGTTCGCTTACTTCCTCTACCATAGCGCGGCGCTCGGCATCGTGATGACCAGCGCGATGCTGCTCAACTTGCTGGTGGGTGCAACCGTTGGGATGGCCATCCCGCTCGCCATGCAGAAATTGGGGCGCGACCCGGCCATCGGCTCCAGCGTGATGATCACCGCCATTACCGACAGTGGCGGGTTCTTCATCTTTCTGGGATTGGCGACAATCTTCCTGATTTAAGGAAAACCAATACACCCGCGTGAAACGCGGGTTGTTGCCGAAGCTTCGCCTAAAAAAAGGGCGGAAAAGCCAAGCCGCCCCTGCGAGGCGAAATTATGCTTTCAGAATTCCACCAGCTGGTTTTGCTGCCGGCTTTTTAACCGCTACCTTTTTCACTGCTGGCTTCTTGACTGCCGGCTTGGCGGCTACCGCTTTTTTCGCTGCCGGTTTTTTAGCCGCTACCTTTTTCGCTGCTGGCTTGGCTACCGGTTTGGCGGCTGGCTTGGCGGCGACTTTTTTCGCTACCACTTTTTTCGCTACCACTTTTTTCGCTACCACTTTTTTCGCTACCACTTTTTTCGCTACCGGTTTTTTAGCCGCTACCTTTTTCGCTGCCGGCTTGGCGGCG
>C687J13239_1000527_pt1 | contig 19826 bp, 9 predicted proteins | sample RifGroD2_FD_13239 | JGI IMG/M metagenome (IMG submission 13239) | reverse complement strand
ATGAACAAATCAGGTAAAAAAGCGATTCTAAGATCCCTAGGCTATACCTTAGGCATTTATGGCGGAGGCTTAGATATCGCGAGAGAAGGACTTCATTACGCCTTTAGGGCAGATGAACTCACTTATATGGATACGATGCTTCGCACGGAAATACCAAAGCTTTTAGGAAAGAAAGATATGAATGAAGTCGTTGATCTCTTCTATCCTTCAACGAAAATCACGAAACAGCAGTTTGGAGAAATTACCGCGCTTGTTCATGAATGCGCAGATAAAAAAGACAGGGTCTCCATCGATATCTTAATCAAAATTGGAACTTGCATCGCTGAACAGACTGCTGGTGTCATGAAGCAAGTCAAGATTGATCACGAAGAAGTGCCTGTCGTGATCGGTGGCAGAGTGCTCTCCTCCAAATCTCCTTATCTGATTGGCGCGTTCACGAAAACGATTCAATCGATCTGTCCAAAATGCTATATCGTCAAACCTAAATATAAACCTGTTGTTGGAGCTTATCTGTTCGCACTCGATGAACTCAAGATCAAGCAGGATGATATCATTGATAAAAATTTGAATGAAAGCGGAGTGACCTTATGAAAAACGGATTAAAAATAGTAACCATCGGCGGAGGATCTTCCTACACGCCAGAACTGATTGAAGGATTCATCAAACGCTATCAGGAACTTCCAATCTCCGAAATTTGGCTTGTCGATATTGAAGAAGGAAAAAAGAAATTAGAAATCGTTGGAGCGCTAGCGAAGCGTATGGTTGAAAAATCAGGACTCCCCATCACCGTCCATCTAACCTTGAACCGAAGAGAAGCTTTAGTGGATGCTGATTTCGTCACGACTCAACTCCGCGTCGGTCAGCTTGATGCTAGAATCCTCGATGAACGGATTCCTGCGAAATACGGCATGCTCGGTCAGGAAACCAACGGTGCAGGCGGTTTATTCAAGGCACTCAGAACTGTTCCAGTCATCTTTGACATCATCAGCGACATGAAAGAATTATGTGAACATGCATGGCTGATCAACTTCACGAATCCTGCTGGAATCGTGAGCGAATCCGTCTTCAGATATGCCGATTTCGAACGTTATATCGGCGTTTGCAACGTTCCAATCAACATGACCAAGCATTTCGCGGAAGTCTTAAAAGTCAAAGATAAAGAAATCGTTCCTTATATCGCAGGACTCAATCATATGTCCTATGTTTTAAACGTATTTTATAAAAATAAAGACAGACTCCCAGAAATCATTGAAAAGATCAAGGAAAGCCAGATGACGATGAACAACATCGATCCATTGGCATGGAAATATGAATTCATCAAGGAACTTGGTGTATATCCAAGTCCTTATCACAAGTATTTTTATTACTACGATGAAATGTTTGCTAAATTCATGAAGTCCTATGAGGCTGGAGAAACAAGAGCTGAGCTCGTGAAGAAGCTTGAAGCGACATTGTTTGAAAAGTATCAGGATGTAGAGCTGAAGGAAAAACCTAAAGAGTTAGAGAGCCGCGGTGGAGCGTACTATAGCGATGTCGCTTGCAGCGTCATCAGCTCCATCTATAACGACACCAGAGACTATCAGGTTGTCAATACAGTCAATAACGGACATATCACAGATTTACCTGATGGGTGCGCCATTGAAATTACCTGCAGAATAACCAAGGATGGTCCAATGCCAGTTCATATCGGAAGACTTCCTGTTCAAATCAGAGGTTTGATTCAATCCATGAAGGCATTTGAAGAGCTTCTCTCAGATGCAATCTATGAAAGAAACNTNAAAAAAGCGTTGCTCGCCCTCCAAATTCATCCTGCGACTACATCAATTACAACCGCAGAAAAGGTGTTCAATGAACTTTTAGTCGCACACAAGAAATATTTGGGATACTATGACGGAGAAAAATTATGAAACTATATAAGTTTAAAAACCCGGATCAACCGATCTGTTACTATCAGACCGAGAAACAAATAGAAATACCAGAAGACTTTCAAGCGAAGGATTTTAGAGCGCTTTGGGTATCCAATGTTGTGAATATTGACCTTCCAACGACTGAAGATATTGAAACATATCAGAAAAAAGTCATTGAAATGCTGGATACATGCACGAGCTATAACATCAATGCCATCTTTTTCCAGGTACGTACGACCAATGATGCTTTTTATGCATCCAAGCTCAATCCTTATTCCAGATATCTGACAGGCAAGGAAGGTAGAAAACCTCCCTTTGATGTCATGAAGTGGATCATCGATGAAGCGAAGACTAGAAAGATTGAATTTCATGCGTGGTGCAATCCTTACCGCGTATCGATGAATGCTTCTATGACGGCTGAAGAATATTTAAAGGCGTGCGACGATTTAAACTTTGCAAAACAACGTCCTGATTTGATTGTTTTAGATAAGAAGGGTCAAATCATCTTGAATCCTGCGAAACAGGAAGTCAAGGAGTTCATCATCAAATCGATGGTGGAAATTGCTGAGAATTATGATGTAGCCGGTATTCATTTCGATGATTATTTTTATCCTTATGCAGGACTTGACGATAAGATCAATGATTTGGAAGAATTTGAACAGAGAACAGATGTATCGATGACACTTGGAGATTTCAGAAGACAAAATGTCACGGATGTTATCAAGGGTGTCCATGATGCATTAAAGAAGTCATCTCCTAAAGTCAAATTCGGAGTCAGTCCTTTTGGAATCTGGAAGAACAAAGCGAATGATCCAAAAGGATCGAACACTGATCCTAAATGCAGCCAAAGCTATGACAATCAATACGCGGATGCTTATTTATGGGTTAAAGAAGGATACATCGATTATATCGTTCCACAGATCTATTGGGAATTCGGTCACGCAATTGCTCCATTTGCTGATATTTTGGAATGGTGGGTACATCTATTGAAGGATTCCAAGATTGATTTATATATTGGACATGGCGCTTACCGGTTGGGAAATGAAGGCGAATTCGAAAATCCTTTCGAAATTGTCAATCAATTAAAATATGCAAATCAATATCCTGTTGTGAAGGGCAATGTCTTTTTCACTTACAAGACATTTATCAATAAAGATAAGTCTGAAAAGGGAATGAATGAACTTAAAAAATTACTGACAAGGCGGGTTTAAGATGAAAAATATAAAGAGACTGTTCATGGCATTGATGGTGATCATCAGCGTTCTTCTCATTCAAGTGGATCTTGTTCATGCAAGTACCACACTTGAAGCATTGACGCGAGATGGATCTAGTGTTTATCACTACAACACATCAGATCCAGTCATGATACCAACAACCTACGCTGAACAAACTCATGAGTTTAGAGCAACCTGGGTAGCGACCGTATTTTCTTTGAATATGCCGCTGCACACCAGTGAAACACAATATAAAGCAGCTTATAATGAACTTTTAGATCGTGTGATCGCGAAAAATATGAACGCGATCCTCTTTCAGGTTAGACCGCAAAATGATGCATTTTATGAATCGGATTATGCACAGTTTTCGAAATGGCTGACAGGAGTTGAAGGTGGAGATCCAGGATGGGACGTCATGGAGTATTTAGTGACCAGAGCTCATGAGCGCGGTATTGAATTCCATGCTTGGCTCAATCCTTACAGAGTCGGGAATTCCACACTGAGTAAAACAAATTTCATCAACACGCTTCATGAGCAGAACTTCGCACGCGTGAATCCTGATTTAGTCGTATCAGGAAATCCGGATGGAAATGGGTTGAATCCATATATTTTAAATCCAGGTGAACCGCTTGTAAAGGAATACATCAGAAATGTTGTTACTGAGTTAATCACTTTATATGATGTTGATGGTATTCATTTTGACGATTACTTTTATCCATATTCAGGCATGAGCGCGGATACCGCAACTTATGATACCTATAAGCTTCCAGGTCAAACCATCTCCGATTGGAGAAGGGAGAACGTCAATGATGTCGTCAGAGGTGTCAAAGAAGATGTAGATCTTCATAACCTGACCAATACTAAGGATGTTCGTTTTGGTATTTCCCCATTCGGAATCTGGGCAGGTAAAGCTTCAATGCCAGATGGATCCAATACCGGAGCTACCGCACAATCTTACTTCAATCAATTCGCCGATAGCAAGAAGTGGGTTGAAGAAGGATGGGTTCATTATATCAACCCTCAAATATACTGGAACTTCAAACACGCAACAGCACCCTATGCGGATGTTGTTGACTGGTGGGCAAGTATCGTCAGGGGAACTGATGTTGATTTATTAATCGGTCATTCCATCTCAAATGCCACAGGCTGGCTTCCAGATGAAATAGCAACCCAACTCAGATACAATCAAAAACATCCTGAAATCAAGGGTTCTGTTTTGTATTCTGCAGCTTACTTAACTACAGCCAATATGACAGAAGTTGTCAATAACTATTGGGAAACTGCTCCACTGGGCACATGGGCAACCAGCAATGTCGCTAGTCCGACCTACGAATTATCAGGAACATTATCTGGAGGAGTCTATAGAAGTGATGTCACAGTAACATTAACATCCGCTGACCAGGCATATTATAGAATCAGCGATGGAGAATGGACTTTATACACAGTTCCCGTTGTTTTATCTCATCAAGGCGTTGAAACATTCTTTATGAAAGCAATTAATAATCTTGATGAAGAATCACTCATTTCAGCTGTTGATATTGAAATCATCAGAGTTAATAATGTTCTTCCGACGATTACAGTCAGCGGAACGATGATTGGAACAAGTTATGTCTTAGGTTCAACAGTCACGGTAACGAGTTCAGCCAATACGATTTGGATGGCTGTGAATCATGAATCTGTCGGAACATGGAATCTTTATACGATTCCGCTTGTTTTAGATGATACAGGGTCCTATTACATCATAACCAAAACGATTGATATAAATGGTATAGAATCAGCTGAAGTTACAAGATTAATTAATGTGGTTGAAGAAACATACCCATCACCAACCATTACCGTAACCGGTGATGGCGATGACCCATACTATCAGAACGCGACCGTCACAATAAGTTCAACAGCTCCAAGTTATTCATATAAGATCAATGACGGTGTATGGACTGAATATAGTGATTCACTGACTTTGAATACAGAAGGAACTTATATCATTAGCTACCGTAATAACGATGGTGCATCCATCGTTACCTCAAAAACAATTTATATCGATCAAACAGAACCAGCAGATCCACTCATTCAAGTCACAGGGGAGTACGATGGTTGGTACTATATCGAAGAAACAACTATTGAACTGACACCTTCTGATCCTTTAGATACAATCATGTACCGTCTCCATAATGGATCAACATGGAGCGCATGGATGGAATATAGTGAGATATTATCATTTACCATCAACTCGACTTACACGCTTGAATATTATGCGATAGATCTTGCAGGAAACATTTCAGAAACACTGGAACAGCGCGTCAGACTGAATATTCCAATTCCTGAAGATAACCTATATGTCATCAGAGATGGAGAAATCGTCAATTATTACGATACGAATATACCAGTCTTGTTACCGACAAGCTANACAGAAAAAACTGAAGAAATCAGAGCAGTCTGGGTAGCGACGGTTTCGAATATCGATATCGCGCTCCATACCTCTGAAGCAGATTATAAGAGCAGAATCATCGTCATGCTGGACCGACTTGAAGCGAATAACTTCAATACGATGTTTTTCCAGGTGAGACCGATGAATGATGCGTTTTATGATTCAGACTATGCACCATTTTCTAGATATTTAACAGGTATTGAAGGCGTAGATCCAGGTTGGGATGTCTTGGGTTTCATCATCGAGGAAGCACATAAGAGAGGTATTGAATTCCATGCTTGGTTAAATCCTTACCGTGTATCGAATAACGGGGAATTGACTAAGGCTGAGCAGCTCGCACTCCTCCACGATGACAATTTTGCAAAACAGAACCCCGATATGGTTTTGGTGGACAGCGGCGGCAAGCTCTTCTTGAATCCTGGTGAAAATATGGTGAGAAGCTATATTAAAAACGTGATTCAGGAATTGATGTCAATGTATGATGTCGATGGCATTCATTTTGATGACTATTTCTATAGCTATTCAGGTATGAGTGACAGCCAGGATGCTGAAACATATGAAAATACGAAGGATACCAATCAGACATTGGATGATTGGAGAAGACATAATATTGATATATTGATGGAAGATTTATTTTATAGCATCACAACGCATAACACGAATAATGACAAGAATGTCAAGTTTGGAATCAGTCCATTCGGCATTTGGCTATCAGGCGGTGAAGAAGGATCCAATACATCTCCTTACGCTCTGCAGAGTTATAAGGACCAATATGCCGATAGCAAGAAGTGGGTTGAAGAGGGGTGGGTTCATTATATCCTGCCTCAGCTTTACTGGCAGTTCGACCATAGCGCAGCACCATTTGCAGATCTAGTCGACTGGTGGGCGGATTTGACGCTCGCTAACGGCGTTGATCTGATCATCGGTCAAGGGTTCTACCGTTACGCAGAAGGAACCTGGGAGGATGAGAAGGAACTGATTGAACAACTACGCTACATCTCCACCAAGGAAAGCATCATCGGCGTTTCATTCTTCTCCTATAGAACACTCATCAGCAGTAACGCAATGGTTCAAGAATCACTTGAAAGACTAAATGATACTTATTGGACAACCTATCCAGGATTCCCATGGGAAAGCGATGTTGTTAAAGAAGAAGATCCAATCACATGTGAAATCGGACAGGTTTTAGTTGACGGTGAATGTGTGGATGAACCTTTGGTTTGTGAATATGGTTACGAGAATATTGATGGAGAATGTGTTTTAATTCCAGTAGAATGCGAGGATGGCTATGAATTTACTGAAGATGGATGCGTTTTGATTGAAGTCCCAGAAGAAGAGGGGTTGAGCACGCCAGCTATCGTCGCGATTGCAGTCAGCTCATCCTTGGCTGGTATCGGGGTTATCGCACTCATCATCAAGAAAATAGTCTTAAGAGTATGATGTATCAGAAAATAAGAGAGTTATTAGAACCTGCAGTGAAAGAAAATTTCTTCCCAGGCGCATCATGGTGTGTCGTTCATGGAAACGGGGATGTGTTTTGTGACTATGTGGGGTATAAAAGCTTAGAGCCTGAAAAGGTATTGAATCAAGGAAACGAAATCTATGATGTTGCGTCGTTGACGAAGGTTATCAGTACAACAACAATGGTGATGAAGCTGATTGAAAATAATCTTTTATCACTGGATACGGAAGTTCAAAAGATTCTACCGAGATTCAAGCATCAAGGTATCACGATTTATCATTTGTTAACGCATTGTTCAGGGCTTCCCGCAGATATCTCAAGAGCCAGCAAGCTTAAGGATAAAGAAGAAGTTCTAGATAGAATATTTAGTATGGATTTGATTTATATGACTGGTGAACACATTGTTTATTCAGATATCGGGTTCATCCTTCTTGGATTGATCATCGAAAAGATTACAAAATTAAGCTTAAATGATTACGCATCCTTAATGATCTTCAAGCCGTTAGGGATGAAAGATACTTCTTATCATCCGAATAGGGAAAGATGCGCTCCGACAGAAGAGAGAAATGATGACGTCTATCAAGGCATGCTTCAAGGTCAGGTCCATGATGAGAAATCATTCGCACTTGGTGGAGAAGCAGGACATGCCGGACTGTTTTCAACACCAAAAGATATTTCAAAGTTCATTCTTTCTATCCTGCAAGACAAATTTGTTTTAACAAGAAAGATGACGCATGAACTCTTTACCCTAAGGGAAACAAAAACAAACCTAAAAGGTGACATCCTGACAAGAGCTCTTGGATGGGACAAACCCCAAAAAGGTGGATCCGCCGGTGACTTAATCTCTATGGAAGATACCATCATCCATACAGGTTTCACCGGATGCAACATGTTCATCGATTTGAAGCATCAAATAGGATTTGTATTATTAAGCAATGCGGTACATCCAAAAAGAGATAAGAATCAAATTATTCAATTTAGGAATCAAATAGGATTCATGATTTTACAGGAATGGGAGGAAAATCATCATGTATAAGAAAATAATAGGCGTTGTGGTTCTGATTGTTTTAGCAGCAAGCTTGACAGCTTGCGGGGAAGACATCACCATCGACATTGTCAACACAGATTTCACGTTGATTGAGGGAGGTACCCATCAAATTGATTTTTTCACGAATGACGCCGATGGACTGAACTTTGAATCTAGCGACCTAGAAATAGTTACAGTCAGTACCTCTGGGTTAGTAACGGCGGTCTCTGAAGGTGAAACAACCATCACCGTATCCTCGAAAAATGACCCCGAAATCAAGGTAACGATTAACGTGACAGTAGACAAGAACTATACGCTTTCTGTACCGAGTGCTACCGTTATTTTGAAGGTAGGTGAAACNGAACTTGCTGAATATACAGCAAATGACGATGTCACATTCAGCTCTTCAAACAATCTGATTTTCACCGTGGATAACGTCGGTTTAATCACCGCGATCGCAGAGGGTAATGCTAACTTAACGATTCAATCCGCATATAATCCGGCACTCAGTGAAACAGTTGAAGTCATTGTCAGAAAAATCATCAATCTATCTCTTGATAGCACATCCGAATCCTTATGGGTTGGAGGAACTGCCCAAGTAAATTCTGAAAGTAATGACACAGTCGTTTATTCATCATCCAATGAATCTGTAGCATCTGTCAATTCAAGTGGTTTGATCACGGGTGTTGCAGCAGGCTCAGCAACTATTACCGTGCGTTCAAGCTATGATGATGAAGTGTTCGAAGAAGTCTCTATCCAGGTTTACGCACTCACAGAAACCATCATGATCACCGGAAACAATATAGTCAATATGGGAACGAACCCAACGTTGGAAATTGAAGTTTCTCCTGATCTTTCTTACGCAAATATTACATGGGAAAGCGATGATGAAGGGATTGTTACAATAGACGAAAACGGCTTAATAACCGCAATTTCAACTGGTATTGCAACAATAACAGCAACCTCTGTTGCAGATGATTCTGTCACTGCCACATTTGAAATAGAAGTCATCAATTTCTTGATTGTTGATGCAACAAAAGTCTTATCAGACACAGTCACTTTATTTGGTATCGACTTTGAATTCGGCACACATTTATTTGATAATATCGAAGACGCGCTTGCTCAAGCATCACCTCAAGCAACCATATCAGTGTACCCTGGTACATACGCAGAAAACATCAGAGTCGATAAAAACGGAATTACCATTCAAGGACAGAATGGATCTATTTTTGAAGGTGCAATCGAGGTTCTATCCAGTGATTTCACAATCGATGGATTCAGCTTTATAGGTAATTCAAGAATCTACTCATCCAATGAGATTAGCAACTTCACATTTAGAAACAATGAAGCGGTGGATCTGACATTGACTGATGCCCCATTCTTATTTATAGAAAGGGTGAACGGCATATCAATCCTTCAAAACACAATCACCAATTTGAACCAGGATGCAATCGTCATTTTAGATTACTTAAGCGGTACCGTCTTGGTTGAAAAAAATATAATCACCAATGTTGATTATGCTATCTATATTTCCTCAATTTCTGAGTATAACGACACAACAGAAATCAAGGTATCCAGAAACGAGATTGATCAAGCAACAGTTGGCATTGAAATCAACAAACAATATAGCGGTATAGAAAAAGACATTCTCGCTTATGCAAGATTCAATTCAGTTACCAATTCAAAACTGTATGCAGCAAAAAGTCAACCAGGTTCAACTGTTGACTTCACACTCAATTATTGGGGTGGAGATGAAACAGATCCATTGTTATTCCCAAATATTGATGCGTTATATTTAAGAGGTGCATATCAGGCGAAGGCGGAAATCATTTCAGAAGCTGACTTCGATCCAAACCTTCCAGTCACCTTTGTCATTACCAATCCAATTTCGGATATTATCTTAGGCGACACACACACCTTCCAATATGACGTGCTCCCAATGGAACTCGATACGGATAAAGTCAGATGGATCACCGGTAATCCTGAAATTATGTTGGTCAACACCATAACAGGAGCCTTGACTCCACTCAAGAGCGGACTTGTTACCTTGACACTTCGTTCATCTGTAGATACAAGCATTAAAATTACCATCAGCATCACCGTAACCACAACACCAGGGATTGAGCTCACACCGTCTGAAAAGAAGAATGATTTGATTGTAGGAGATACCTTGACATTAACGGCGACTCCTTTCCCATTTGATATTTCAGATTCAGATGTCACCTTCACATCAAGCCATCCACTCATTGCAACCATCGATGAAGCTGGATTAATCACCACATTAGCTACAGGAGATGTAACCTTTACAGCAGCGCTTGTTGATGATCCATCCGTTCAAACTTCATACACGATGAGTATCTACTCAGCGCTTGATGAAAATAATCTACTAGATTTGTTAACCACATATCAACTGTCCTTTACGACACAGCATTCATGGCTTCAATATGGAACAAGCTTCAATTATACAGAAGTCAGATATGACAGCGTATCCAGATACTTATTCCAAAATATCGATGTGAATACATCTAAATTACTTCCAATCAGCAACGGTATTCGTCCAGGTATTTTAAAACCAGCGCATCCTGAAGGAATTACCACATATAATCCTGAAAATGTTTACTGGGTTGTTGTTCACGAAACAGCGAATACAGCTCCAGGAGCAGGAGCGTTATCACATGCGAACTACTTATGGAATGCTGCTCAGGCTGGAACAGTCTTAAACGTTTCATGGCATTACACCATGGATGCGAGAGTAACCTACCAGCATGTGCCAGAAAATGAAATTGCCTATCATGCAGGTGATGGTTCATCCCTTCCGGGAACTAGCCTTACCTACTTGGGCGGTGGAAACAGGAACGGCATCGGCATCGAAATGTCAGTTGCTCAAGATGAAGATATGTTCTTGACATTCCAAAGAACAGCCAAGCTCGCTTCAGACATCCTTGTCCGTTACAATCTTCCAAGATCCCACATCAAGTTCCATCAAGACTTCTCAGGCAAATGGTGCCCGCAAGGCATGCTGAGAGGTGGCATGGTCCCAGTATTCCAAGAACTTGCTGATGCTGAATATGCAATCAGATACGCTCAAGGAGAAAGAACAATCCTCTTTGAAACCAACAATCCAGACTACCTAGACAACACAGGAAGAATTATCGTCATGCCTGATCGTCCAATGACAGTAAGCTATACAGTCACCGTCACTGAAGGCGGAGTTTCAACATCCAGAACATTCTTTACGTACTTGCCAGGAACAGTTCATTAAGTTGACCGAAACTGAAAAAAAAAATCACAATGTGTAAAAATGGGGCATTTGTAGGGTGTTTATTCCATAAGCAATTGACAGCGCTTACAATCGGATATAAAATAACCTACAAATGGAACCAAAAAAATAGGAGGAAATGAATTGAAAAAATTAGTAGTATTATTATTGCTAGGCTTTACTGTAGCGCTAGGCTTTATGTCCAGTGCGAAAGCTGCTGAAGGCGACCTAATTGATCTTTATCCATATGATCAAATTGCATGTCTAGAAGGCACAAATGCTTGTACACAAACTAAGCTAGGTGATTCTAACTGGGACTTTGAATATTATGGACATCGTTATCATGTCGTTAGAGGTGCTGCAAGATATGCAACTGAATTTACCGATGCTAACTCAGACGGTTTTATCAGCGCATTAGAAATGCCAACCATGGCATGGAACGCATTTGCATCCTTGATCATCAATGATACAGATGAATCAATCGTTCTAAGCACAGGAAACGTACGTGCAGACTTAACAAGCGTTGTTCACAGAATGTATGCTTATTTTGATGAAGATGGACAGCTTCAAATGTTTGAAGACCATATCGGAACCTATCACATTTTCAATGATGGTATCGATGCAACTCCAGCAAATGCTGATTGGAGATTGGCAACTCAAGCAGAAATTGATGCTTACACCGCAGCAGATCCAAAACCTGCTACAACAAGATTGACTCACATTAGAATGGCACTTGATACAACAGATTCTAATGGATACACCATTGAACCTCTCAAGTACTTAGCTTGGACAAATGCTGATGTTGACACTGCTGTTGATCTAGATCCTGAAAATTGGTCAACAATCATCAGTGGAAATCCTAACTATGTTGGAATTCCAGCTGGTTGGACAATTGTAAGCTTCGGTACAAACGATAGAGGCACATTAAATGCTAAGACTACCGCTTATATCCATTCCATGCCACAAGCTATGCTCGACACCACTGTTGCTGCATTCAAGTCAGTATATACTCCACAACCTGCAGCATTCGCTGGTTTAACAGCACTTGACGATGATCTAGTAACTCCTGGTATTAACGTTGTTGTTGATTACAATGGCGACTTTGATTTAGATCCAGCTGTTACCGCTTCATGGATCAACATGTTTAATACTGAAGGCAAGATTATCAATTCAACTGACAAACTAGATTATGAAGTTACAATATCTCAAGGAGAAACTGATCTTCAAACTGTTACATTCACTTATGATGAAGGTACTGATGCATACACTGCAAGCGGTGCTGTAACTGTTGTGGATTCAAGCGTATTCGGAGGAGCTTACAAGGCTACTTATACAGTAGTTACTCCAGAACTTGCTGAAACAGTTGTTACTGCTGATATCGTTATCGGTGTTATGCCTCCTAAATTTGCTGGCGTAGCAAACAGATATGTCAATGAAGGCATGTTTGTTGAACTATTGGAAGGTATTACAGCTGATGATGGTTATGCAAATGACAAGACAGACGACATCGAAGTTACATTGCCACAGGGATTCAACCAATACAATCCACTTCCAGGTGTTTATGAAATTGAATTATCCTTCACACACCATGTTCATTTTGATGGCGTACAATCTAATGTTTTATTTAAGGGCATTACCACTGTGAATTTCAATGAACAAACAGATTTAAACGCTGATATCGATATCAACGTTCACACTTCATTGGCAGTCTTCACTGAAATTACAAACTTTACAAATGCAGTATCTGGTTATGGTTCAGTTATCGTTGTCGTTGCTGCTGATGGCACAATGAAAGAAAGATATGACAGATATAACTGGAATTATACAACTTCCACAGGAACAATCGTTGGAACTCTTGAAACATTCACCGCATGGCAAGCTGCTTTGACACTTGCTGAAGGCGAATATATCTTGACTGCTCATGGTAGCGTTCATGCTCCAGTATTGAGAGCTGCTAACCTCGCATTCGGTGATACAATTGCTCTAACTGTTGGTTACCCAGATTTCGATTATGATATCGTTACAGATTCTTCATATATTTTAACAGTTGATGACACAACTGCTCCACTACTTGTTGTTGTTAACCAAAACTATATGGTAGAAAGAAATGCTTATACTACAGTTAACCAAGCAATCTTGGCAAACGTCGTTGCATTTGACTATACTGACGATTATGAAGATTTATCCATCTATGTTTCTAACAATGGCGGAATGGTATTTGTTCCAGGTACTTACACTGTAGAAGTTACAGTTGAAGACGTTGCAGGAAACAGCACTTCACAAACATTTGAAGTGACAGTAACTCCAGCTAAGTTAACTCTTGATGAAATTCAAGCTTTATTGGATGCTCAGACAATCACTGAAGCAGAAATTCAAGCGATGATCGATGCTCAAACAATTACTGCTGCTGAAGCTCAAGCTTTATTAGATGCTCAAGCTCTGACTGAAGCAGAAATTCAAGCATTAATTGATGCTTCAATCACTGCAATTCCAGAAACTGGTTGCGGATCTTCCATCAATATCGGAAGTTCACTCATGATCACTTTAAGTTTAGTTTTAGGTGCAGCATTGGTGTTCGTCTTTAAGAGAAGAAGATAAAAGTTTTTAAAAATTAAACAAACATCCATGTTATAAGAAAAGTGCCCGTGAGATATCGGGCGCTTTGTCTTTCAGGGTTTAACTGATTATATCAGTTAGTTTTTACTGAAAATAATTTTTCAATTGTGAAAATATCGGGTTTAGGGTATTTATAGCACTCTTGAATATAGTATAATTAACTTATAGAAGACTAAAAGAATTAGAAATTCGAATCAAGAAAGAAGGGTAAAGAATGAAGAAAATCCTAGGATTTGTTTTAATGCTTGCGTTATTCTTCGGATTGGCAGCGTGTGGTGGCGATGAAGTCATCCCAACACCAGTAGAAACCGATGATACTGCATCCTTTGTTGGAGTTGCTCCAATTACGATTACTGTTGGGGATCCATTTGATCCTTTGACAGGTATTACCGCTACAGATACTGTAACTGGCGATATCACTGCTGGTATCACTGTAACTGGCGCATACAACATTAACACAGCTGGTACTTACACAATCACATACAAGGTTACAGGAAGCGATGGCAATGAAGTGACTGCAACACGTGTTGTGACCGTACTGACTGCAGAAGGATGTCCAATCAATCAGGAAAAGGTTAATGGAATTTGTGTTCCGATTCCAGCAGAAACGATTGTCATCATGCACGGAGCACCTTATGAAGTCGATCCATTCCATGCTGATTTCAGCGGAACTGAACAATTGGAAAGACAGCAGTTGCAAACAGAAGTTGAAGAACGTTTGAATGTGGATATCGAATATCGCGCTTATCCAGCAAACGCACCTTGGGGACCAGACCGCGTGACAGCGATTATTCAATCTTCAGTTGCAGGCGATCATTTAGCAGATATTTACTGGTCGGTCAGCGACTGGATTCAAAGCCTTGCAAAAGGTGATGCTATTGTTCCTATTGATCAATATTTAGCGACGACAGGACAAAATATACATGATAGTTTTCTTGAGATCGGTTCATTCCAAGAACAAACCTATGGCTTCGGCGCAGACAAGTTAACAGTGGATGTCGGACTTTATTATAATGCTGATCTTGTTACTAGCCTAGGTGTTGATAATCCTACTGATTTATTCTTAGATGGATTATGGACTTGGACTAGATTTGACCAATGGGCTACACAGGTGCAAACAGCATTAACCGCACAAGCCGATGATATGTTCGCGCTTGGCGGAATGTTCTCATCTTATGCGGAATCGATGATTCCATTAAATGGCGGAGCTTTGATCAATGCGACGACTCAACGTGTAGCATTTGCTCAAAATCCAGCACTTGAAACTTATGCATTCTTAAACGCGCTTTATACGAAGGGTTTATTTGAACCAACTCCACAGTATGATGCCGGAAGTCCATTATGGCAGGCAGGAAAAGTTGCAATGCATCCAGGTAATCTGTGGTTTGTGAATGCAGACAACAGATGGGGCGGATTGGCATTTGAACTTGGATTTGTTCCTTATCCAAGAGCCGATTCCTTTGTTGGGGATTATATATCTCCAGTATCTGGCGTTGCTGTTTATCATGTCGCAAGCGGAATGACTCCTGAAAGAGAAGCGCTTGTATTCCAAGTTTGGAACGAACTTCAGATTTGGCAGACAGAAGCAGAAATGGCAGATAGTTTTGAATTGTCATTGATGACTAAGTTTGACCAGGAAGAATATGTAGAAGCTTATTTAGCAATTTATGACAAGGTTTATCTAGATTTGATCAACGCAGTCGGTATTGGCGCATATGGTGAAAATGGCTGGAGAAGAAATTGCAACCTTGGAATTAGAGAAGGAACTTCGAGAACAGTCATGGATCAGATTAAACCAATTTATGATGCTGCATTGGAAGCTTATTTGAACGGATGATGATTGACAATTCCCCATTCGAACAAGAATGGGAGATTGAATAAAGGGGAGTGTTTTCTTTGAAGAAATTTGCGATTATATCGATATCAATTCTACTGGCGATCGTCGTTTTTGCAATCATCGACAGTATTGTTGTCAAATATAAAAATGATTATCTAGATTTCAATAGCGAACCGGGAGAGGTCATTGACATCTCTAATCTGGAGTATTTTGATACTGCAGATTATTACACGTATCTAGATCTTCATGGAGAAAATTATCCTCAAAGTCAAAACATTTTAATCCATGCTGCCAGTTATGATTCTATAACAGGCGACCAAACCATATTAGATCTTTATGAAGGTAAGGACGATGTGTTGCTGACCCAGGAGTCTGGGTCAGTGACATGGTCGTTTTCCATACCTGAAGCAGGCTATTACAGATTAAAAATGAATTATTACCCATATGAAGGAAAGAGTTCAATCATTGAACGCATCTTGTACATCAATGATGAAATTCCATTCAATGGTGCCAAAAATATTACATTCAGACGTATTTGGGGCAATAAAAATGAAGTCATCCAAGATATCAGAGGCAATGACATCCGCCCTTCACAGATTGAAACACCCGAATGGACATCCCAATTCTTTAAAGATTCCATCGGTTATGTCAATCAACCCTATTTATTTTATTTCAATCAAGGTGTCAACACATTGACATTAGAGTCCCTACGGGAACCCTTATTGATTGAATCAATTGAAATCATGTCACAAACAGAAATACCATCCTATAGCGATGTTCAAACAGTTTATAACCAAAAAGGGTATGTACCTGTTGAAGATGCGATTCAGTTGGAACAAACTGAAATTGCAGATAAGACGACATCACCGACATTATATGCACTCAATGACAGAACCAGTCCTTTATCAATGCCTAGCGACCCAGCGCTCATTAAGCTGAATACGATCGGCGGCAACAACTGGCGTGTATCGGGTGATCAGATTACTTGGTCCTTTACAGTTGAAGAAGATGGTTTATACGCGATCAGCATGCGTGTCAAACAAAAGATTGCTGCTGGCATGAGTGTTGGCAGAAATATTTACATCAACGGAGAAATACCATTTCAAGAACTTGAAAATTATGCATTTAAGCATTCAAATAACTGGAGAATACAGACATTGGGTACTGAAGATGAACCCTATCTGTTTTATTTCGAAGCGGGAACAACAAACGAACTCACCATGGAAGTATCCCTTGGGGAATATGGACCGTTAATCGCCCAGATTCAAAGCTCAATCTCCAATCTAAACAAGATTTACCGTGAAATACTCGTTTATACAGGACCGGAACCTGACCAATACCGAGATTATCAATTAGAAGAACGTGTAACCAATCTGGTTCCACGATTGACAGCAGAAAAAGAAAATCTTTCTTATGTTAGAGAAAGCATCATCGATATTTCTGGATCAAAGAGCGATAAAACAGGTATTTTGGATACAGTTTTATTACAGTTAGAAGATTTTATTGAAAAACCAAGAGAGATTCACAAGAACCTGCTCAGTTATAACTCAAATGTCTCATCTTTAGGTACCTTAGTTATCTTATTATCTTCACAGCCTCTTGAAATTGATTACTTCATTGTTCATGATCCTGAAGTTGATCTTCCTCAAAGCCAGTCAAGCTTTTTCTCGAAATTCATTTATAATGTCCGTGCGTTCTTCGCATCCTTCACCACAGATTATTCAGCAATCGGACAGACAACCAATGATGATTCCAATGAAACGATAGAAGTTTGGTTATCCATCGGTAAAGATCAGGCAAACGTGCTTCGCAAGCTGATTGATGAATCATTTACACCAAATTCTGATATCCAGGTTGATTTAAAGCTGGTGAATGGTTCAGTCCTTCTTCCAGCTACACTTTCCGGAGAAGGTCCGGATGTGGCGATGGGTGTCGGCAATGAAACTCCGGTCAACTACGCAATGAGAAATGCGGTCTATGACCTCACACAGTTTGATGATTTCGATACCATATCTCCAAGATTCAAAGAAAGCGCATTTACTCCTTATACGTATGAAGATGGCATTTACGCCCTTCCAGAACAGCAAATATTTTTAATGATGTTCTATCGTACTGATATCTTTGATGAACTTGGACTCACCTATCCCAATACATGGGATGAAGTGATTCAAATGATTCCAGATCTTCAAAAGCATAACCTTGAATTTTACCTGCCAGTTCCGATTACACAAGGCAGTGTTGCCAATCTTCCGCCAAATCCGATCTTTTCAACCATGTTTTATCAAAATGATGGTGAATTCTATGTCAATGGAAATAAGGAATCCGGATTTAATGAAGGTTTAGGTCCTCAGGTTTTTGAAACATGGACCAGATTTTACACAGACTACTCATTCCCGGTTGAAGCAAACTTCGCGAACCGTTTTAGAAGCGGACAAATGCCAATCGGCATCACCTATTACAACACCTATAACACACTATCCGTATTCGCTCCTGAAATCAGGGGAAAATGGGATTTTGTCCCAGTTCCAGGAACAATTGTTTCAGATGGAATGGGTGGAACAACGATTAGAAGAGATACNGTATCNACAGGTACAGGAGCAATCATTTTAAATCAATCCGAGAAAAAAGAAGCGTCCTGGGAATATTTGAAATGGTGGACAAGCACAGAAACTCAAGTTCAATTCGGACGTGAGATGGAAGGCATCCTGGGTGCTGCAGCACGTTATCCTACCGCGAATGTAACCGCGATGAGCATGCTACCGTGGACTGTGAGCGAATATCAGAAGCTTTCCACACAATGGGATTTCGTACGTGGAATTCCCGAAGTACCAGGCGGATATATGACTGGCCGCCATTTGGATAATGCATTCAGACTGGTTTATGAAGACAAATCAAATCCAAGAGAAACCATTTATGATTATGTACAAACCATTAACGAAGAAATAGAGAAGAAACGTAGAGAATTCGGCCTAGATTAGGAGGACCATTGTGCAAACCAACACAATCGACATCAAAAGATTGACGAAACGTCAGCTTTTATGGAAAGAAGTTAAGAAGAATAAACACAACTACGTCCTCATGGCTCCGTATGTCATTTTGTTCATGACATTTACGGTTATTCCTGTTTTCATGTCGTTAGGAATTAGTTTCACATACTTTAACCTATTAGAACCGCCAAGATTCATCGGGCTTGATAATTATATGAAGCTCGCGTTGGAGGATGAAGTTTTCATCATCGCCATAAAAAATACATTGATTCTAGCGGTTGTTACCGGTCCGATCAGTTATCTGTTAGCCTTTGTGTTTGCATGGCTGATCAATGAGCTCGGACCTAAATTAAGAGCATTCATGACACTTGTTTTCTATGCGCCATCCATTTCAGGTAACGCATTTCTGATGTGGCTCTTGATATTCTCCGGTGATATCCATGGATATTTAAATGCATTCTTGATTCGTTTCGGGATTACCGATAATCCGATTCTTTGGTTGAAGAATCCGGAATATATGATGTTTGTCATTATCATCGTTCAGCTATGGCTATCCTTAGGTGTTTCATTCCTCGCATTTATCGCCGGTCTTCAAAGTGTTGATAAAACTCTTTATGAGGCTGGAGCAATCGATGGCATCAAGAACAGATGGCAGGAATTATGGTTCATTACGCTGCCTTCCATGAAGCCTCAGCTTCTTTTCGGTGCGGTCATGCAGATTACGACATCGCTTGCCATCGCAGAAGTATCGATGCAGCTGGTTGGGTTCCCATCCGTTCAATATGCAGGTCATACGATTGTTACCCATTTGATCGACTATGGTTCTACCCGTTTTGATTTGGGTTACGCATCCGCCATCGCAACTATTTTGTTCTTAATCATGATGACTGCGAACCTTGTTGTCAGAGCAATCTTGAGAAAGGTCGGTGAGTAACATGAAGATCAATCTTAAGAAACTTTTGAGGTTTACACGTACCAAGAGAATCAACCGATCGACTGCAGGAAATATCTTCTTGTTCATTTTACTGGCTTTATTTGGTGTATTCAGCGCGTATCCGCTCATTATGACTGCATCAAATGCATTTAAAT
>C687J13239_1000518_pt1 | contig 20083 bp, 11 predicted proteins | sample RifGroD2_FD_13239 | JGI IMG/M metagenome (IMG submission 13239) | reverse complement strand
GAGGGGAACCGTTGCGCGGTTCCCCCCGCCAGGGAAATTAAAGGCGGGCCCCCCTTCCCCAAAGTCGCTCGGAACCATCCCACTGCCAGCCCCTCACCTTAAAACTCCCGCCAAAACAAAACCGCCGGGCTTCCCCGGCAGGTTGTGAATCTCGCATGCAGGTGTTTTTAATTGCAGATGGCCGCTATCGTGCACCGAAAACTTGAAACGGACGCGTCTCGTACTTATGGACCTCCAGTTTGCGTTTACCGCGACGATATACTTCCCACTTGCAGATATGCCCACCGTCATAATCCAGGAATATCTTGAAAGATTTGTTTGCCCCGACCGAGGTGCGAATCATCACCGAGAACTCGCCGTTTGCCCCGGTAACTGCGGCCGCCGATGAATTAAAAACGTGAAAAGGGAGAATGTCGTTTGTGGACCAAGCTTCGGCCGTCAAGGCTATAGGCTTATTGGCCACGGGAACCCCATTATTCCTCAGTTCCCCCGCTATCTCCATATCAAAAGTGTTTTTCCACCGCAAAGGTGTCGTAAGGAGGTCGACGGGCGGGGCGACTACAAGAACAGCGGCAGCTACCGGTGTTCCGACAACCCCGATTACCACCCCGAGCAGGCCCCCATCCCGAAAGGCCTCCTTTAGCAGGAGGAAAGACCTTAAAGTTGTTTTTGTCATCTGCCAACGGACCCCTTTATTAACATCTACAACTTTTATGTTGCTATCCTGCGGCTGAACAGCCCACCCGGCAGACCAGGAGGGATCGGTAGAGCAAAGAGTAAAACAGAGCACAAAAAGTGTTTTCTTCATTTCACAACAGCAGGCGCGCAGCTGAAACCCGCCAATCCTGCGATAATTGCCGCCTGACCTCAATGTTTTGATATCAGTTTTAAGGACGCTTTTCAACATGTATTTAAGGGCTGCGGTGCCGGCCTGGCTAATTTTGAGGAGTTGGTGATACGGAATTTATATAATTGTTATATGGGTAAAACGGCCGCGCATCCTTACACGGAGAAGAAGCACAGACACAGGCTCGTCTTTTCCGGGACCGTGAATTTCCGCGCGGATACGGTGACGCTGCCCAACGGGAAAAAGGCCACGCGGGAGTTCGTGGACCATCCGGGCGCGGTGGCCGTACTGCCGGTGCTGCCCGACGGACGCATCGTCTTCGTGCGGCAGTTCCGCTACCCGGTGGGTCTGGCCACGCTGGAGATCCCCGCCGGCAAGCTCAACGGCCCCAGAGACAATCCGCTCAAGCGCGTTAAGGCCGAGCTGAAAGAAGAGACCGGCTATACCGCGAAGAAGATAACGCCCATACTTTCCTACTGGCCCACGCCCGCCTTCTCCACCGAAGTGCTGTACATCTATACCGCCACCGGGCTGAGCGGCGGCGCGCCGAACCCCGACGAGGACGAGTTCCTCACCCTCGAAACTATCCCTTTTGAAAAAGCCTGGCAGATGGTAGAGACCGGCCGCATACGCGACTCTAAAACGGTCATCGCCCTGCAGGCCTGGAAAATAAAGCTGCTGGAGAAAAAATGAAATTCGACAATACCGACACCCTGTGCGTCAACACACTGCGTACCCTTTCCATAGACATGGTGGGCAAGGCCGACTCAGGCCACCCCGGCCTGCCCCTCGGCGCCGCCCCCCTGGCCTACTCGGTCTGGGCCGGCCATCTGAAGTTCTCCCCCTCCGACCCGGCCTGGTTCGACCGGGACCGCTTCGTGCTGTCGGCCGGCCACGGCTCTTCGCTGCTCTACTCCATACTGCACATGTACGGCTACGGCCTGAAGCTCGATGACCTAAAGGCCTTCCGCCAGCTCGACAGCCTCACCCCCGGCCACCCCGAGCACGGCCACACCAAGGGCGTGGAGATGACCACCGGCCCGCTGGGCCAGGGCTTCGCCTCCGCCGTCGGCATGGCGCTCGCCGAGAAACTGATGGCCGACAAGCTCAACACCCCCGAGTTCCAGCTGGTGGACCACCACACCTACATCCTCTGCGGCGACGGCGACCTGATGGAAGGCGTCTCCTACGAGGCGGCCTCGCTGGCCGGCACGCTTAAACTGGGCAAATTGATCTGCCTCTACGATTCCAACGGCATCACCATAGAGGGCCCGACCAGCCTGGCCTTCACCGAGGACGTCAAAAAGCGCTTCCTCGCCCAGGACTGGCAGGTCATCGAAGTCGAGGACGGCAACAGCCTCCAGGAGATAGACTCGGCCATCAAGAAGGCCAAGCGCGAGACCGAGAAGCCCTCCATCGTCATCGCCAAGACCAATATCGGCTACGGCAGCCCCAAGCAGGACAAGAACTCCGTGCACGGCGAGCCGCTCAAGCCCGACGAGATCCTGGCCACCAAGAAGAAGCTGGGCTGCGGCTCCGAGGAGCCCTTCTGCGTCACCGACGAGGCCCGCGCCCGCTTCGCCGAGCAGGCCGAGGCCGCCGAGCGCGACCGCAAGCGCTGGCTGAAGCTCTGGAAGAACTATTCCGAGGCGCTGCCTGAGAAGGCGGAGCTCGCCAAGGCGATGCTCGGCCGCGAGATCCCCGACGGGCTGTTCAACCCCGGCCCCGAGTTCTTCGACAAGCCGGTGGCCACGCGCGAAGCCTCCGGCAAGGTGATCAACCTGATGGCGGACAGCCTGCCCGGCCTCACCGGCGGCTCGGCCGACCTCGGCCCTTCGACGAAGACCGACTTCCTCAAAGAGCCGGCGCGCACGCTGCACTTCGGCATCCGCGAACACGCGATGGGCTCCATCCTCAACGGCATGGCCCTGCACGGCGGCCTGATCCCGTTCGGCGCCACGTTCCTGGTCTTCTCCGACTACGTGCGCCCGGCGCTACGCCTGGCCGCGCTGATGCAGTGCGCGTCCATCTTCGTCTTCACGCACGACAGCATCGGCGTGGGTGAGGACGGCCCCACCCACCAGCCGATCGAGCACCTGATGAGCCTGCGCCTCATCCCCGGCCTGCTGGTGCTGCGCCCGGCCGACGCCTGGGAGACGCTCTACGCCTGGGAGGCCGCCGTGCGCAGCCGGCGTCCGGCTTGCCTCGCGCTGTCGCGCCAGAAACTCCCGCTGATGACGCAGTACCGCGAGAAGATAGCCGCCGGCCTCAAGCGCGGCGCCTACCTGCTGCGCGGCCCGTCCATCGTGCCGTCGGTGGAACTGGTGGCCTCCGGCTCGGAGGTCTCCCTGCTGTTCGACGCCGCCGCCCTGCTGGAGAAGGAAGGCATCGGCGCGCGCATCGTCTCGGTCCCTTCGTTCGAACTGTTCCGCGAGCAGGACAAAGCCTACCGAGACTCGGTCTTCATCCCCGAGCTGCCCAAGGTGGCGGTGGAAGCCGGCCGCGGCATAGGCTGGCGTGACCTCATCGGCGGGGACGTCGAGGTGGTTGGCCTGGACACCTTCGGCAAGTCGGCGCCGGCGCCGGCGGCCTACGAGGCGCTGGGCATCACCGCGAAGAGGATAGCCGAAACCGCACGCCGGATGGTGAAGTAAGCGCGAACGGGCGCGAAAGAAGAACCCCTCCGCGGCGGAGGGGTTTTTTTTATCCTCTTTAAATGGAACGCGAGCGGCGCAGGCCCCACAGCGAGGCCGCCGCGAAGAACAGCGCCGGGGCGAAACCCGCCGCCAGCGGCGGCAGCAGTTCCGAGTTGCCGGCCTCCTGCGCCATGATGATCACGGCCCAGAAGAAGAAACCCAGCCCCACCGACAGGCCGAAATTCATGTAACGGCTGCTCTTACCGGAGAGCAGCACCATCGCCGCGCCTATCAGCGCCATCGCCGGGTTGGCCAGCGGCGCGGCCAGCTTGGCCCAGAACAGGGTGCGTTCCTCGGCCGAGGGGCTGCCGGCGGCCTCGAGGAGGCGCAGCCGGCGCGACAGGTCGAAGATGGAAATACCGTCGGGGACCAGCTTGCCCAGCACGATGTTGCCCGGCGGCACGGCGAGTTCCGAACGGAGGGTTTTGAACCTGGCAAAAGCGGGCTCCCCGCCCGGGCCGTATTCCAGCAGCGTCCCGCCGTACAGGTCCCAGCGCCCGGCCCCGGAGTTCCAAGCGGCGGAGGAAGCGTTGACCTCGCGCCAGAGCCGCCCGCCGCGGTAGAAACCGGCCACCACTCCCTGCATCTCTCCGGTGCGCCCGTCGAAAAGAACCGCGGAGACGAAGGTCTCGGGCCCGGCCGAGAACACGGCGTCCCGCCGCACCAGGCGCTGCCAGTCGTCGCGGCCGCGCACCCGCTCCTCGAAGAGGTTCTCCGCGCGCATGTACATGCCGGGGGCGGCGGTCTCCTGCAGCAGGAACTGGCCGGCCCCCACCAGCGCCGCGCAGACCAGCAGCGGCTTGATCATGTCGAAAGGCTTCCAGCCCCCGGCCAGGCCCGCCTTCCACTCGCCCCGCGCCATCATCCCGCCCAGCGCCGACAGCGCGGCCAGCAGCGTGGCCAGCGGCGCCATCTTAACGGCGAAGTAGGGAGCCTGGTAGAACATGTAGCGCGCCAGCAGCCAGCCGTCGGAGCCGCCCTTCATGAAAAAGTTCAATTTATCGAACAGGCTGCCGAACAGCAGCAGCAGGCAGAACACGGCCAGCCCGAAACCGAAAGGCCCCCAGAAGTTGCGCGCGATGTACCTGTAGAAAATTTTATTCATAGGGCTACTTGGCGTACAGCCGCCGCTTCCACAGCCACAGCCCGGCGGCGGCGGTCAGCAGGGCTGGCAGGAAGATGGCCCACGGGAAGAGGGCCGAGTATTTGCGGCTCAGCACCATCCCGCTCATCGTCAGGCCGTAGTAGAAGAAGATAATTATGAGGCTCAGCCCGAAGCCGGCCGACCGGCCGCGCTTGTCCAGCGCCACGCCGAGCGGCGAGCCCACCAGGAAGAACACCAGCGGCGCCAGCGCCAGCGCGAAGCGGGAGGCGGCCTCGATGCGGAACTTGGCCTCTATCTGCCGGTCCGGCACGCCCTCGCGCAGCTGCGCCAGCAGCGCCGGCGTCGTCATCTCGCGGTGCTTGAACTTGCGCACGGCGGCGCCCTCGGTGAAGAAAGGCAGCAGCGTCTTGTAGGAGGCGAAGCTGCCGTAGAGGATCTTCTCCCGGTCCTTCAGGTCGGTCTGGGTGAACTGACCCTCGGAGAGCTCCAGCTCCAGCCCGGTCTCCCCGGCCTTGCGGTACCGCCCGGAGGCGGCGTTGATCTTGTTGATATAGGCCGTGCCCGCGCCCTTCTCGATGCGGCGCAGCAGCTTCACGTCGGACATTTCGCCGGAAATGGCGTTCACGCCGCCGGCGTACAGCGTCCATTCTGAGAGCTGCTGGAACGTGCGGGGCTTGAGCTCTATCTTGGTGACGCGGTTGATCATCGTGTTGAGGTAGTCCACGGAGCGCTTCTGCCCGATGGGCCCGAGCCAGTTGTTGATGGCGAGCAGCAGCAGGGAACACAGCAATGCCGCGTAGAAGACCCAGGAGAAGATGTCGCCGAAGGAGAACCCGCCGGCCCGCAGCGCTATGATCTCGCCGTCCTGCGACATCTGGCCCAGGCTCAGCAGCACCGCCAGCAGGAAGGCCAGCGGCAGCGACATGGCCAGGATGTTCGGCAGCAGGTAGAATACGGTCTTGGCCAGGAAATAGAAGGAGAAACCGGCCAGCGCGCCCTGGTTGACGATCTGCACGAAATTCAGCATCACCAGCAGCGAGGCGAAGATGAAAAGGGAAAGACCCAGGAACTTCGCGAAGGTCTTCAATATATAAAGGCGGGCTATAGGCACGGCCATTTATTTATTCTATTATATATCGGCAGTACCGTAGTAGCCCGATTCGCCGCTTTTTAAGCGCGCCGAGGCGGGCAGTTTTCGTTTGCCCTGAAAAGCCGTTTTTTCAGACAGTTCCCGTTTCCCGGCGATAAATGAAGAAGGCCCTGCTCCTGCTGCTCCTGCTCCACCCCGCCTGCGCCCCCGGCGCCGCGGCGGAGGAATTCGCACGGCCGTCCGCGGCCGGCGGCCGCTTTCTGCTGCTCGACCGCCCGGACCCGGCCGTATTGCCAGGCGTCACCGAGGTCTCCACCGCGGCCGAATCCGGGGCCGAAGAGGGCCTGCCCACCGACATGCCGTTCTCCTACAGCCCCGACTACTGGAACTCCGCGCGCGAGGCCGTGGAGACCGGCCGCTTCCGCCGGGAGGAGATCGCCCCGGCGCAGCGCGTGGAGGCCTCCACCGAGGCGCCGGCCGCGCCCGAGCCGCAGGTGGAATTCATAGAGTCCGGCACCACGCTCTCGGTGACGGGCCGCAAGGTCATCGCCGTCAACTACAGCGGCAAGCGCTATATGGCCGAGCAGACCAACTCCAGCCGCGCGCGCAGCCTCAGTCTGTTCGAGATCACGCAGCAGATGCAGGTGCGCATGCAGGGCAAGGTGGGCCAGAAGATCTCCGTCAACGTCGACTACGACGACACCAAGGTGGACAANCAGGACATCTCGGTGGTCTACCAGGGCGACCCCAACGAGGTGGTGCAGAACGTCTCNTTCGGCGACATCGACCTNTCGCTGCCGGCCACCGAGTTCGTCNNCTACAACAAGCAGCTCTTCGGCATCAGGGCCGACCTGAAGACCCAGCGGCTGAAGTTCACNTTCGTGGGCTCGCGCACCAAGGGCGAGACCAAGACCAAGCAGTTCACCGGCAACACGCAGTTCCAGAAGGCGGACATCAGCGACATCAGCTATATGCGCCGCAAGTATTACGACCTGACCTTCGGCAACACAGACCGCCTGCCGCTCAAGGCCAACTCCGAGAAAGTCTACATCGACCGGCAGACTTCGGCCCTGGTGGACAACGTCACGGTCTTCGCCCTGGACGCGGACGACCTGGCCGTGCAGACCTCCAGCTACACCGGGCGCTTCCAGCTGCTCAACCGCGGCATAGACTACGTGATGGACTACGCCAACGGCATCCTGACCTTCAACTCCTCGCTGGACGCGGACGACGTGGTGGCCATAGACTTCCTGAACGCCAACAGCTCCCTGCTGTCGGTGAACTCCTCCACTTCTACGCTGGACACCGCCGGCACCGGCAGGCTCAAGGTCCTTAAGGCCAAGGACGACATAGCCATCTCCTCCACCTCCGCCTCCGCGGAGGTAGGCTACCGCCGCGAACTCAAGACCTATTATTCCATAGGCCAGACCAATCTGGTGCGCGACAACGGCACCGGCAACTTCTCGCTGAAGGTGCAGGACCTCAGCCATAACGACGTGGGTTCCTCGCTGAACCCGCCGCAGACCTACGCCGACAGCATCACGGTGGACTTCGAGCAGGGCATCTTCCGCCTGCTCAGCCCGTTCGGCTCCGACGGCGACCCGAACGAGCCGGACCCGCAGGTGTACGCGGCCTCCCCCTCCTCCCGGCGGCTGTTCCACGTGGAGTATTCCTACCGCTTCAAGACTTTCATCCTGGATGCGGGCATCGTGCTCAATTCCGAGGTGGTGCGCGTCGACGGCGCCAAGTACACCCGCAACTCCGACTACTTCATCGACTACGACTCAGGCTTCATCACCTTCTACTACCCGGAGAAGATCAACCAGAATTCCAAGATAGACATCACCTACGAGGTCTCGCAGTTCGGCGGCACCGGCAACCAGTCCATAGTGGGCGGCCGCGCCTCCTACGACTTCGGCAGCCATTTCTCGCTGGGCTCCACGATGCTCTACCAGGGCGGCATCAAGAGCAACACCGTGCCCAACGTGACCGACCTGGTGAACAGCATGCTGGTCTACGAGGGCGACGCGCAGCTCAAGGGCCTCAACCTGCTGGGCATGAAGGCCTCGCTGGGCGCGGAGGCCGCGCAGTCCAGGACCAACCCCAACCTCAACGATTTCGCGCTGATAGACAACATGGAGGGCATCAAGCAGGACGACTCGGCGCCGACGGACAAGAACTACTGGGCGATAGCCTCCAACCCCGTGGAAACGCCTGCCGACCCGCGCGCCGTAGTCTGGGCCAACGAGAACGTGAAGGCCAGGGAGATCAACCCGGCCTCCTCCTCCGACGGCAGCCAGCAGGTGCTGACCATAAACTACGACTTCAATATCTCCTCCGAAGTTTCGATAGCCTACCCGCTGTCCCCGACCGGCCTGGACTTCTCGCAGAAGAAGGTGCTGGAACTGATAGTTTTCGGCCAGAACTCGACGGGCGTGCCGGGCCCCCAGATAAACATCCACTACGGCCAGATCAACGAGGACGCCGACGGCCGCGGCGGCCAGGACTACACCTGCTCCAGCGGCCTCACCCTCTTCAGCTATCCCAAGAGCGAGGACATCAACTGCGACAGCCAGGTATCGGCCAGCGAGGATATCGGCTGGCTGTACGCCCCGGAGGGCAAGGAGAGCCGCCGCTACGGCGCCTCCAACGGCAGGCTGGACACGCAGGACCTCAACCAGAACGGCCGCATGGACGCCCAGGACTTCACCGGCGGCAGCTTCGGCTATGTCAGCGGCCACCTGTTCACCGACGCGAACGACTCCAATAGCCTCAAGAACACCATAAACTTCTCCGGCTGGCACAACCTGTCGCTGCAGCTGCCCATCACCTCCACCGACAGCTACCGCTGGAACGCGGTCAAGCAGGTACGTATCTCGCTCAAACAGGCGACCGGCGGAGCGGCCAGCGGCGTCATCAGGTTCGCCCGCATCTCCGCCGTGGGCAATACCTGGGCAGTGCACGAGAGCACCACAGGCGGCAGCGTTCATTTGTCCGCCCTTAACAACATCGACAACCCCGGCTACACCCCCATCTACGACGAAGCCGGCGCGGCCGCCACCGTCTTCACGGACCTCTACGGCTCGGTCTCCGAGCAGAAGGAAAAGACCAAGTCCAGCGTGATCAGCGAGCAGACGCTCAAGATCGATTACTCGGCCGTCACCTCCACCTCCAGCGGATACGTCTACCGCACCTTCCCGCAGGCCGTGGACATCTCGCAGCACGAAACGGTACGCTTCCTGGTGAAAAACCCGGGCGCGCCGGCGCCCAACGCGAAGTTCTTCATCCGGGCCGGCGGCGACGCCAGCTACTTCAAGGCCGCCGTGCCGCTGGACTTCACCGGCTGGCGCCTGATAGAGATCCGCCAGGAGGACCTCAGCGGGGACGCCATCCCCGACGTCTGGACCAGCGGGTCCCCGTACGCGATCGAGATCTCCTCGGCGGGCACGGCCACGCTGCAGCAGGTCTCGCAGTTCCGCGTGGGCGTGGAAGCCGCCGACGCCGGCCCTTACTCCGGCACGGTCTATTTCAACGAGCTGCACCTCAAGGACCCGATAGCCCGCACCGGCAACGCCCGCAAGGTGGAGGGCGCCTTCGAGGTGCCCGGCTGGTTCAGCTTCGGCGGCAAGCACCGCTACGTGGACCGCAGTTTCCAGACCCCGGTAACGGCCGTCTCCAACCAGGACAGCGAGCAGTCCAGCGCCTACCTGAACCTGACGCGCCTGGCGTTCTTCCCGGTCAATGTCACGGCTTCGCAGCAGATCACCGTCACCCCCAACGCCGCGGCCACCGGCTCCAATAACCTCGTTACGACGCTGCAGGAAGGCCGCGTAAAGAAGTTCGACGGCTCCGCCACCGGCAGCCTCAGCCTGGGCCCGCTGCCCAAGATCGGCCTGAACTACACGCGCGGCATCGTCGACTACAGCCTGCTCAGCCGCAAGGACGACAAGAACACCTACGCCGCCAACCTGACCTATTCGGTGCCGGGCTCCCTGTTCCTGCTGCCGCGCACCGTTAACGCCAACTACGCGCTCACGCGCAGCCTGGTGGACTACGACGGCGCCCGCCTGCCCAACCCGGCCGGGCTCTACAACACCGACGAGCGCACCGACGCCTACGGGGCCAAGCTGGCCTTCGTCCCCTGGAAGGGCTCCACCTTCAACCCGGGCTACACGCTGCAGACGGTGAAGGAGAAAAAGTCGCAGCTCTCGGACCCGGCCGCCTACGAGCGCTACCCCAAGTCCATGCAGCAGACCGCGGACTTCGCCTCCAACCTGCTGCTGGCGCGCTGGTTCAACCCGTCGGTGAACTACTCGGTCTCGACGATAGAGAACAACAATCTCGCCGTCACCACGGTCACCGTGGCGCGGTCCTCCCAGGCCTACAGCGCCGGCGAGATAAAAACCATCACGCGCAGCGCGCAGGGCGGGGTCAGCCTGACACTGAGCATGAACGACCTGGCCCCGCGCAACCGCCTGCTGCGCTCCATGGTCCTCTCCTCCAACTACCAGATCCAGGACGGCGACTCGTGGTACTACGTCGAGAAGGACTACGACGCCCGCTCCAGGCTGTGGCTGCGCGATTCGCTGTCGCCCAAGAACCCCTTCGCGCAGCGCAACTCGCTGACGCTGCGCGATACGATGAGTTCCACGCAGCGCTGGCAGCCCTTCGAGGGCTTCGAGTTCGCGGGCCCGTCGGCCGCGCTGAAGACGCTCTCGCTGACGAACAATTTCACCAACTCGGTGCAGCGCTCCGAGGTGACCGGCACGGTCTCCAAGAGCGTCAACCGCACGTTCCCGGACATGATACTCTCCGTTTCCCAGCTGGAGAACCTGCTGCGCGCCCGCCGCTGGGCGCAGGGCGCCACGATGAACCTGAAGTATTCGCGCAACACCAACGAATCCAAGGGCATCTCGCTGGAGACCGCCGGCACCTACGGCATGGACCTGCGCTTCAAGCTGCTCAACGTGATGGATACGGCCTTCAGTTACAACCTGCGCCTGGGCGACAAGCGGGACCTGCGCGTGGACCAGCTCACGCAGCGCACCCGCCACGACGACGCCACCCTGCAGGGCACTTTCGACCGCGGCAAGTTCCGCCTAACGCCCAAGGCCGACTACGTCTCCGACGTCACCAAGGGCGCGCTGGGAGTGGTGACCGCCAACACCCGCACGATCACGCCCAGCCTGCTGCTCAAGTCCGACTTCCAGATGCCCAAGGGGCTCAAGCTGCCGTTCATGAAGCAGGCGATGATCTTCACGAACCGCGTAGTCTGGACCACGACCCTAAGCTACGCCATCAAGTCGTCGCCCATCACCATCGCCGACAACAACCGGCTGCTCTCGCTGCTCTCCAACGCCGACTACGAGGCCGCCAAGAACCTGCGCCTGGCCATCAACGTGGGCCTGCAGCGCTTCTGGCACAAGACCCTGAAGGAAGAGGAGTACTTCTCCTACCAGGCCGGCAGCACGCTCACTTTCCAGTTCTAAAGCGGGGGGGCCGCGCCCTGGCGCGGGTTTTATGAAGAAGGGGACGATACAAAAAGCCGGTAAATGGCTGCTTAACGCGCTGCTGCCGCGCGCCTGCGCGCATTGCGGCAGGGACCTGCATTATCTGGAGGCGGCCCCGCTCTGCCCGCCGTGCGCGGCGCGGCTGCAGCCCCTGCCGGAGCTGATCTGCGCCGTCTGCGGCCTGCCGCTGGCCGACGGCGGGGCCTCCTGCCGGGACTGCCGCGGGCGCGGCCCCGCGGCGCTGGACCTGGCCAGGTCGGCCTATGTCTTCAACCCGGAGCTGCGCTCGCTGGTGCACACCTTCAAGTACCGCGCGCGCGAGGACCTGGCCGCCTGGCTGGGCGCGGAGATGGCCGGGGCTATCGGCCGTTTCCCGGAGCTTTCCGAATATTCTTTCGCGGCCGCGGTGCCGCTGCACCCGGCGCGCCGCCGGGAGCGCGGCTTCAACCAGGCCGAGCTGCTGGCCGCGGCGCTGGCGGAGCGGGCCAACCTGTTCCTGCTGCGCGGGGCCGCGCGGCGGCGCCGGAACACTCCCACGCAGACCGCGTTGTCGCGGGAGAAGCGGCGGGAGAACATGGCGGGGGCCTTCGAGGTGGCGGACCCGGCGCTGGTGCGGGACAGGAAGATACTGCTGGTGGACGACGTGGCGACCACGCTGGCCACGCTGGACGAGCTGGCGCGGGAGTTCAGGAAGGCCGGCGCCAAAGCCGTGGCAGCTTACACCCTGGCCCGCGAACCCTGAAGGAAGACGCCAGAGGGGGCAGGGTTAGCAAAAGCCCCCCGGAAGGCGAGGCTTGCGTAGCGCCGAGCCTGAGGGCGGCAGGCGCGGCCACGGTGTGGCCGACGCCGATTTTGCGTTCCTGCCCCCTCTGGCGGCTTTGAGACGCTTAACTAAAAGAAAAAGCCGGCTTTGGGGCCGGCTTTTCCTTTTGAGTTGTAGGGTGGGGTTAGAATTCCACGTCGAAGATGTAGGCGGTGTACGGGGCCATCTCCTGCAGGCGCAGGCCGCCGCTGAGGTCTGCGGTCTTGAACGAGAAGAAGCGGTCCGAGAGCTCCTCGAAGATCGCCGTGGTCTCCCCCTCGCTCTTGATAGAGACGTTGACGACGCCGCAGGAGGTTTCGCCGGAATAGTTCACGACGACCACCTTCAGCGTGCGGCGCTGCGCCCAGGCCCAGGCGAGGATATTGACGTTGGAGCGGTTCTCCTTGTCGCACTGCTTGACTTCGAGCAGCGTCCACTCGCCGCCGTGGAAGGCGGGGTGGTCGGTGATCTTGAGCAGCTTGGCGTAGAATTTCTTGACTTCCAGGTCCGGGGCCCGGTCGTAGAGTTCGGTCAGCTGGAGCGGCGCCTTTACCTTCACGCCCTCCACCTGATTGTCGTTGTAGAAGCGCAGGCCTTTGATCGTGGAGACGATCACGCCGGCGGCCAGCGCCTTCTGCCGGCCGAAGGCCGTCAGCGAAGGCTGCTCGTCGTGGTTGTCGATGAAGCGCGCGGAGCGCTTCTGGTAGAGCTTCTCGGCGCGCAGGTGGCCGCGCACTTCCTGCGGGCCCTGGAAGCGGAGCCTGTCGTAGGTGCCCTTGTCATAGGTATAGTCGAAGCCTATCTGCTGCACGCGCCACTCCAGGCCCCAGTAGACCTCTGCGAGGAAAGTGAACTGCGGGTACTTTTCCTTCACGGTCCGTATCGCGCTCTCCCAGAATTCCTCCTGGGGGCGCTTGTAGCCGCTGCGCCCGAGCAGCCAGCCCCAGGTGCCTTCGTGGATCTCGTTCAAGGTCAGCATCACCATGTCGCAGCGCACGCCGTCGGCCATGTCGGCGATGCGCAGCAGCACGCTGAGCATGCGGTCGCGCGTCGCCTGGTTGAAATAGTTGAGCTGCGCGCTGTCGGTCCAGGCCGGGAAGTTGGGATCGCGGCCGTAGGCTATGTAGCGCTTGTTCTCCGCGTCGGGCAGTTCGAAGAACCAGTCGGGGTGCGCGCGGAAATCCTCTTCGGTGCCGTTGATGAAGCAGTCGGGGCATTCCTTGATGTAAGGATTGTCCCTGGAGGTGTGGTTGGAGACCAGGTCCACCATCAGCTTCATCCCCATCGAGTTGAGCTTTTCCTTCAGGGCCTTCAATTCCCATTCGAAGCCGAGCTCGGGGTTCAGCCGGTACCAGTGCACGGAGTATGGCGAAGAGCCGATGGCCTCCGGCCCGAAGCCGGGCGGGAGGTTCTTGACCTCGGCCAGCAGGGCGGCGTCGGTGCGGGCGATGCGTTCGGATTCGGGACTGGGCTCCCACACGCCGATCAGCCAGACGATGTCGAAACCGAGGTGGCGCAGCTGCAGCCACTCGTCGTCCGGCACGGAGGAGAGCGTCATCTCCGGCAGGGTATACTTGGCCCTCAGCTGTTTAAGCCAGAGCCTGGTATTGATCTCTATCAAGTGCGGGTTTGAGCGAAGCACGGGACCTCTCGTTTTGTCGCCAATATCTAAGGGAACTCCCCCGGAGAATTATATCAAATGAACCGCNGGGATTTAACGCGCCGCGGCCGCNTCGCCGCCGCCCAGCCAGTAGCGGGCGAGCTTCAGGGTTACCACCCCGAAGATGATCATCAGCGCCACGCCGGCCAGGACCACGCGCCAGGCCCAGTAGGACACCTTGCGCGCCGGCAGGTCGGCGGCGTCGAGCACCTCGTAGATCCACCACCTGGAACCGGCCACATTGGAGACGGAGACCAGGAACGTGCGCCCGCGGAAATGGACTTCGCTGGAAAGATTCTGCAGTTCGCGCGCGGACGCCAGCGAGAGCAGCTTCAGCACTTCGGCCGGCGCCTTCAGGCCGGGCTTCATGATGGAGGCGCTCTCGGAGTCGGCGATCACCTGCCCCCCCATGTCCACGAGGCCCAGGTTGCCGTAGGAGTTGCGGCCCATCATGCGCACGATCTCGCCCAGGTAGGCCAGGCTCAGGCGGCCGGCCAGGTAATAGGCGGGGGCGCCGTTCTTGAGCAGCGGCTCGGCGAGCACCAGCGCCGGCGGCGTATACTCGCCGTACTCCACGGCTCCGGCAGGCGCCAGCGTGCGACGGGCCTCGGTCAGCGACGGGCTGCCGGAATAGCTGAGCCTGGACTTCACGCTCTTATCGGCCGCGTAGCGGGCCAGTTCGCCCCCGGAGGGGCCCAGCAGCGACAGCTCGGAATAAATGAAAGGGTTTTCCCTCACCAGGCCGGCCAGTCGCGTCTTGAGCGCCGCCGCTCCGGCCGAGGCGCCGGTACCGGCCGCGCGGGAGAGGTTGTAGTTGAGGCTGAGCACGTCGGAAATTATCCCGGACCCGGTCAGCGTGCGAAGCTCCAGATACCGCAGCATGTCGTTGCGCCGCAGTTCGGCCTCGCCGTGGATGAAGTGCATGCTGAGTATCAGGAACGGGACCAGGAAAAGCCCCGTAACCGCGAAGGTGAACTTGTACTTGTTGTTTGGGTTCATTTTGTGTCGTTCCGTGTTTTTTTCTCGTAGCGCTTATTTATCTCTTCGGTTTTGGCCGCCGCCCATTTACCCGTCGCCCGCTCGGCCCAGTCTACGGTCTCCTGCAGGCCCAGGCCGGCCAGCGCGCAGAACACCCAGAAGGCGGGCAGAAAGTAACGCAGCTCTATGCCCCCGGTGGTGGTCACTTGTTTTATGGCCGCCAGCGGCAGCACCGGCAGCAGCGTCGAGGCGGCGAATATCAGCAGGCGGTCTTTCCGGAGCGCGAAAGCCGCGTAGACTCCAAGGAACACGAGCACGACCAGGACCTTGTAATGCAGGATCCGCGGCAGCTCGTAAGAGAGGCTCCGACCGAGCCCGCTGAAGGCGTCCTGCACCGCCCCCGCCGGTCCCGCCCGCAGCAGGAAAGCGGCTGGCCCCAGCGGCCCCTGCGGCCTGTCGGCCCCGGCTTCGTAACCGAAACTGTCGATATTGGCCCATCGCCGGAGGCTGAGCTCCTGCGCGTAGAGAAAATTCCCGTATTCGGCTTTTTGCCGTCCGACGTAAGGAAGGGCGAGCAGCAGGGCCAGGCCCAGCGACAGCAGAGCTTCCTTGAGCGGGAACGCGGCGCGCCGGACGGCCAGCGTGAGCGCCGCCACCGCCAGCAGGGGCAGCGCCGCGTCGAGGCGGCTCAGGCAGGCCAGGCCGCCCCAGAGGCCGGCCAGCAGCGCGTGGCGCCTGCCTCCGGCGGGGCTGTCGAAATAATGCCAGAACAGCAGCAAAAAAAACAGCGCGTAAAGTTGCGAGGAGCCTTGCGTGGCGTAATAGCCCAGGAAAGGATTGGCCGCCAGAAAAAGAGCGGCGAAGACGGCCGCGGTAGGGCCGAAACGGCGGTAAAGCGTGAACAGCGTGGCGGCAAAGATCAGAGCGAATACGGCCAGCCCCTGCGCGCGCACGGCCTTTTCGGGGTCGGCCCCGGCCGCCATGGCCAGTTTTAGGGCCGCCACCGGGACCGGCTCGGCCAGACCTGAGTCGTAGAACCAGGAGGAATTGGCCGCCATCAGCGAACGGGAAGCGGCCTCGCGCAGCGGTTTGGCCCCGTAGGTGCGGCTGCTGGCAACGAAGTTCAGCAGCAGCGCCGCGCAGGCGAGCAGCAGCAACATGCCCCGCAGGAAGGCCTGCGAGCCGGTGATCCGCGCGAGCTTGAGAATATCAATCATTGTAGGCTATCCCCGTAAATTGTAGTATATAAAAAACGCGGGCCAAACTATGAGAGAAATAACACTGGAATTCAAGAAAATAGTCGGCGAGGGCAAGGCCCTGGGCCGCAGCGAAGGCAAAGTGGTCTTCTGTTACGGCGTACTGCCTGACGAGACCGCCCGCGTCCGCATCACCTTCGAGAAGAAGAACTTCGCCGAAGCCGAACTGCTGGAGATAATCACCCCCTCCCCCAAGCGCGTGGCGGCCCGCGAGGACCATTACCTCAGCTGCTCCCCCTGGCAGGTCATGGACTACGCCTTCCAGTGCGAGACCAAGAAGGGCATCATCGAGGACCTGCTTTACCAGACGACCAAGGAAACGATACGCCTGGACAAGTTCTACGCCGCCAAGGAGATCTTCGGCTACCGCACCAAGATCGAGTACAGCTTCACCGGCGAGCCGGGCAGCCTGTCCTTCGCCTTTCACAAGCGCGGCAACTACCGCGAGAAATACCTGCTGCCCGAGGGCTGCGCGCTGATCAGCCCCCAGGCCAACGCGGCCGCCGTGAAGATACTCGGCATCATCAACGGCCTCAAGCTCTCCACCGCCGACCTCAAGACCCTCATCATCCGCGAGGCCAAGCGCCCCGGCTCGCGCGTGGCGGCGCTCTTCATGAAGCGCCAGGACATAGAACTGCCCGACATGCAGGTGGAAGGCCTCGACGGTTTCCTGGCCGTCTATTCCGACCCGGTCAGCTCGGTCAGCCAGGTGGACGAGATCATCAAGACCTGGGGCAAGGACTGCGTCACGGAAGAGATCCTGGGCGGCAAGTTCTCGTACGGCTTCGACTGCTTCTTCCAGAACAACATGGAGCTTTTCGACGAGGCCCTCAAGGAGATCCGCGCGGCCGCCTACAAATGCGGCAAGCTGGTGGACCTCTATTCGGGCGTGGGCGTGATAGGCCTGACCCTGCGCGATCTCGCCGACAAGGTCTATGCCGTGGAGTCCTCTCCCAACTCGGTCAAGTACGCCGCGATAAACGCGGAGGCCAACGGCGCCACCAACTTCGAGATCGCATGTTCCCTTTCCGAAAAAGCCGAGGGCGGCCTTTTCAAGGGCACCGATATCCTGGTGCTGGACCCGCCCCGCGCGGGCCTGCACAACAAGGTGATCAAGCGGATCATGGAGATCCTGCCCAAGCGCATCATCTACCTGTCCTGCAATCCCATCACGCAGGGCCGCGACGCCGCCTTCTTCATGGAGAAGTACAAGATCATCAGGTCGGCCGCCTTCGACTTCTACCCCAACACCCCGCACTCCGAAACGCTGCTGGTCTTCGAAAGGGACTGACCCGGACGAAAAGAAAAAGGCCGCGGACAGCCGCGGCCTTTTTCGCGCCCTGGCGCGGTCCCTGGGGATCTTGCCCCGGCTTTACCTCAGCTGCATGGCGCAGCGGAAGCCCAGAGACGCTTCGATAAAGAATGGACTATCGCCCATAATGAAGGCAAGAGGGCCGGAGGTAATATTGTCCATCCAGGCAGACCCGCCCCGGGCGGTCACGGCCAGCGGGTTCGGTACAGCTCCGGACGCCATTTCAAGGTTCCCCCAGGTTCCGGTATCATTATTGGCCGAATAGAGCCCCAGATCAGACACTATCTCCCAGAGCGACCCCACCATGTTCTCGGCCAGGAAGGAGGAAACGCAGGCTCCCCCGGAGCCGGTCTGCGCGGGAACATCGCCCCCGTTGGTGCAGTTAGCTTTCGGGGTCCCCATGACCGCGGCCTGCCATTCGGCGTTCGTTATCAGGTGTTTCCCGCTGTTGGCGCAGGCGGCCGCCGCCTGGAACCAGGTGATATAGGCTGACGGCGTAAATCCCGAGACGCTGCGGGCATATATGGGCACGCCGCCCTGGCCGCAGTTCTGGCCGTCGTCGTCACACAGGTAGTCATCCGAGGCGGCCCCGTACTGGGTACCCCCGGTGGGGGTGGACCAGACCGTCGCCTCATACTTATCCACGCAGAAATCCCCCACCTGCACAAGAATGTCGCTGGGGTCGTTGGGGTTGACGCAGGATAAGGCGCCCCCGCCCCCGCCGCCGGCGATGTTGCCGGCGTAAAACTCTCCGGTATTGGTCATGCTGGCCACTATAACCCCCGTGGAGTTGCGCCAGAGTTGGATATAGCCGCCCCCGCCCTGCACGTCCAAGGGGGCCGCGGCGGAAGTCGCCCCTATGGCGACGTCGCCCAGGTTGGTCATCCCGAACCCGCCGGCGTCTCCGCCGGCGGACAGGATGTCGGAGAGGGTCCCGCCTCCGCCCCCGCTGGCCACGGTGCCTGTAGAGATCGGCACAAAAGTCCCGTTGAGATTCAGGTAAAGAGCACCTTTGCCGGCAAAAGCCGTGGGGTTGTAATATAGCGTTCCGGGGCCCGTCCCTGAAGGACTGGAATTCAGGTTGGCCAGGGCAAGGTAACCGGAAGAGCTTATCGTGGAGGCAAGCACTCCGCCGGCAGAAAGGCTTCCTTCCGCTTTAACGCCGCCTGTAACCCCCAGCGCCCCGTTCACGGTCATGCTGGAATAGGCCGTCAGATTTCCGGCCAGCGTCAGGTCGCCCAGGCCCGCTATGTCCAGGCCGCCGGCATTGTTGCCGGCCGTGAGCACTTCGGAAAGAGTTCCCGCGCCGCCGCCGCCCGGCAGGTTCGTCAGTTGGGAGCCGTCCGCGTACAGCACGCCGGTAGCGGTCATGGTGGCGACCACCGCTCCTCCGGCGTTGCGCCAGAACTGCACGTAACCCTCGGCCGACGTGCCCACGTCCAGGCTAGCGCCGGTCATAGATCCAAGTATGCCGACCGCCCCGCCCACGAACAGCGAGGTGGAGACAGTTATGCCGGGCTCGGAGGGAGCCCCCACAATGGTGGAAACGTTCAGCATCCAGTTGCCGGCCAGGTCCAAGGGCTTCGTGGCCGTGTGGTCGCCGAGGTCGTCGGAGCCGCCGCCGGCAGGCAGGTTGCGCAGGCCGGCCGCGTCGGCGTAGAGCACGCCCGCGTCCGTCATCGAGGCGACTATAACCCCGCCGTTGTCGCGCCAGAACTGCGCGTAGCCGGCCGCGTCGGCCGTCACGTCCAGCCTGGTGGCCGGGTCAAGCGTCCCTACGCCCATATTCCCGTCGTTGCGCACCACGAGCAGCGCCGTCTGGTTCTGGCTCTCGGCCAGGAAGGCGTTGGCGCCGGCGCCGTTGTCGGCCCCGGTGACCCGCAGTTTGTTAGCGCCCGCCGCGCTGGAGCCGATGGCGACGCCGGAATCCACTCCCACCGTATAGACGGTGTCGGCGGTCACGTTCCAGAGAGCGGAACTGTCGGCCGTGTAAGATCCGTTGAGCGCCACCCAGGCCGCCCCGTTGTAACCTTCGAAACTTCCTCCGCTGTAGCGCATACTGCCCGGCACGTCCGCCGTGGTGTTGCCCAGCCTGATGCCGCCGTTAACGTCCAGCCGCTGCAGCGGGCCCGCGGTTCCCACCCCCAGGCTTCCGGCGGCCACTATCAGCCCGGACGAAATGCTTACCCCGGGCAGCACCGCGTTCTGCTGTGTGAACGTGGCGGCCGAAGAGAACGTATTGGCGCCTGAAATAGTCTGGTTCGCGCTCTTTGAGGCGTAGCCGGCCGCAGCGTGGTCGCCCCAGCCGTAGGCGGCGTTCCAGCCCGAGATATCCGAACCGGAAATGCCGAAGGCGCTGTGCGCCGTGAAGACCGGGTCGGTCTCCGCCCCGCCTCCGGGCGGCAGGTTGCGCAGGGCGGAGCCGTCCGCGTAGAGCATGCCCGCGGCCGACATGGAGGCAAGGATCACGCCGCCGGCGTCGCGCCAGATCTGAGAGTAACCGCCGGAGTCACCGCGCACGTCCAGCCGCGCGCCGGGATTGCTCTCTCCAACGCCGACGTTACCGGAGGCGTCCACGGCCAGGCCCTCGCCGCCGCCGTCGCCGGAGATCCAGTTGGAGCCGGTCCGCAGGTTCTGCGTCAGCGTGTGGTCGCCCAGGTCGTCGGAGCCGCTGACGCCCGTCAGCTCGGAGCCGTCGCCGTAATACTTGGCGGCCGAGGCGATGCCGACCACGTAGACATTGCTGCTCACGTAAACGCCGCCGTTAAAGGCCGGCGCCGAGGAAGAGATCTCCACCCCCGAGGCCAGGCGGAAGCGGCTGGGGGGG
>C687J13239_1000471_pt1 | contig 21461 bp, 11 predicted proteins | sample RifGroD2_FD_13239 | JGI IMG/M metagenome (IMG submission 13239) | reverse complement strand
ATATATTACAGCTTGCTGATTTGGTATCTTATAGGAATGATTCTGGTTGCGATTGCACTCCAAACGGTACGGAATTTGATGAAAGTGTTGACGGTAGGTGTAAGTATATTGAGATAACGGGCGATCCTGCTTTATCTCCAAACAAGGACGAAACAACATATATCGGGCCTGGTGATATAATAGTTGATAATGTTGTGACGTCTCCTCCTGTGACTAATCCAGATAATACTGTTACTCAGGTGGAAACGGTTACTTATCCAGATAATACACAAGATGTAAAAACATCTGTAACTACTGATAATGGGGATGGCACGGCAACTATCCAAGCTAATACAGATAGATATTTGTCAGGGGGTGGGGTTATAAGTGGTTATGACTCTACTACTACTACTACTTATCCAGATAATTCTACAAGGGCAGTATCAACAGGTGTATTGGGTGATACATCTGTTACTTTAACTGGCGGCGGTGGTAGTTCTACTACATCTACAAGTATAAGTGGATTGGTTACCACTTCTACTACTATTGTAGGGCGGACTACTGATGTTGTTACTACTCCTACTGCTGGTGGGGTTGGTGGTGAAGGTGGTTCTGTTTGGGAGGAGCCTCCTACATCTTATGTTTCTCCATCTCTAACTACTGACCCTATTTATGATGTTGTTGTGGATGCTCCTGATGTTACTCCTGACTATAGTTTGTTGGAGTCTGCCGTTAATACTTTAATATCTTCTAATCCAGTTGTTTCGGCGGTTTCAGGCACGCGTATAAGTTTATCAGGTGCAGATTGTAGTTTTGATGCAGAGGTTTTCGGTAAACAAATTTTAATTGATTTTTGCGGGACTGCTTCTTATCTTAATCTGCTCGGTGTTGGTATTGTGGGGATTGCTGCTGTGCGTTCTGTGTTTATTGCAATGGGTATATCTTAAGGGGGTAAACTATGGGTGCTTTGCTGGGTTTCCTTGCATCGATTTTTGGTCGTTTCATTGGTAGTCAAGTTGTAAAGTTTTCTGCACAAAAAGTATTATACTATGCGTTGGTGACTACTGTTCTGCCAGCAGTCCTGATGACTGTTTTTTATCGTATTCTCACATCTCTTATTACTATTCAAAATAATATTGCTGTGGCGCATGGTGGTGGTATTACTTCTTCTGTGTTGGAATTAACTGGGCTTGCGGCGTGGATGGCTAATGAGTTGCGTTTGCTTGATGCGTTTGCTCTGATTATTTCTGCGGCATTGTTTCGTTACGCTGTTTCTCTTATACCTCGGCCCAGCTGGAATTATTAAATTTGGTTTTCTTTTTCTTATGTTTTCTTCTGTGGCCTGGTGTTTTGAGCGTTTAAAAAAAATGGCAATAAGAATAATTGAAGGGTCGATCGGTTCGGGTAAAACCTATTATGCTGTTTGGCATATTCTTACTAATTATTTTAAGTGGGATATTTCAACGGATAATTATTTACCTAAAAACTCTGAGAAACCTGTTTTAGTGTATTCTAACATTGAAAAGTTTCTCTTGTCTGATAGTTTGGACGAGAGGATAAAAGATGCTGGGGGGTTAGATAAATTTTTTCATTCCGATTATCAAAAAGAGTTTTGTAGGGATAGGAAAATAATATATTTGATTGATGAAGCACAAGGGCCGTTTTATTTTCACAGAAAATTTTATAATCCATCAGTGTTTTATTTTTTTCAGTATCATAGACATTTCGGATGCGATATTTACTTGATAACTCAAGACACGGATACATTGTCAAAAGAATTAAGAAATCTTGCAGAATATCATATTAAAGCACTTCGTCGGACTTTTTCCTTTCTTGGTGAGTTTAAATATTTTTTTTCTACAGGTGGTTACGATCCTGAAGTTTTTAAGAAGAAAACTTTAAAACCAAAAAAAGAGATATTTTCTTTATATTCTTCAATGTCTCAGGAAGAAGTTGAGAAGTTACCATCTGCCTCTCGTCGTTATGTGGTTATGGTGGTTTTGTTTTTTGTTCTTGCTGGAATTATTTTTAAATTTGGTTTTCTTTCTCTTATGTTTTCTTCTGCTGAGGCTAAGATTAAAGGTTCTGTTGTTGTTTCTTCTCCTGTCCTTCCCCCTTCTTCTCTCCCTGTTTCTTCTCCTGTTTCTCCTGCTTTAGTAAATAATAAACTTAAAACTTATGATGATTATATGTTGGAGATTAAAAATAAAATGAGTAATAATCTTCCTGTTAATAGTGATGTTCCTGTGGGCAAAGTTAGATATAATGTCTTGGGCTATATTTCTGTTCCGAAAGATAATTCAGCGGACAGTGAGGCCGATAGTAGTAATTCGTATTTTCTTTATGAGGACATAGACGGTAGGGTAAAAAGGATAAGGGCTTTTGATTTTGATGTGATTTGTAAGTGTAATTCTCTTGGTTCTATTCGTGCTGGAGTTTATGATTTTTAAAATCAGCATAACTCAAGACACGGATACATTAATTTATTTTTTTTTTGTAAAATTGTTTATATATAATTTTTTCTTCTGGTTTAAAAAATGGTGTTTCTGTGGCTGATAAACCAATACTATTGCATTTCTCGGAAGGTATAGACATTTGCGTTGTATTTTCTGTTAGCATAATTTCATACTCTTTTTCTACTTCTTTAATAATTTTTTGTTTGGCGTTTAGACATTGAGCTGTTATTTTAATTCGGGTTTTTATTCCTGTTGGGTTTTTTATTTTGACTTCAAATTCGTTTACTTCCCATTTATACTTCATGCTTTCGGGAATAATTGATAATTGTATTTGGTTGGCTTTTGTTGTCGTTGTAAAGTAAATAAAAAAAACTAAAAAAAATACTTGACAAGTGTTAATCATTGGCGTATTGTTACATATATTTTGAATAAAGTAAAGGATACATTCTATCCCTTATCAGAAGTAAAAGGGGGGTAGATGTAAAACATGAATGATTAAAATAGAGTTACAAAGCATTAAAGGTGATGAAGTAACATTTAGTCTTTCCGTTTCTCTCTCGGAGTTTCTCGGTTCTTTTATTAATTCTCGGCGTAGTTCTTCTTCCCCTTCTCCTTCTTCTTCAAATTTTGCAGATAGTCAATATATAAAAGATTTTGAAAGTCGTATTTTGTCATTATTTGATAAATTTATAGTGCAATACCCTGTTAAAGATGCTGTAAAACAAGTTAGGTTTGCTATGTCCTCTCACCCATGGGGGCATTATCAAGCTGTGTTGGATGTAATCAAAAAATACAGAAAAGAGTATTTTAGTAAAAAGGGGGCAAAGTGATTATTCAAATAACCTTATTTCCTTCTTTGGGGGCAAAAAAAAGGCAGAGCGGTAGAGCGAGCGCCGCCTTTTTTTTTGCCCTTCCCCCCTTAGACTTGATACTAATAAACAAATGAACATTTTCTTAAAAATGAGAAAATCAATATGCAAGTAGTTCAAGAAATAGACAATAAAATCAATGATATGTATTTATCTAAAAATCGTGTAGCTTGTGTGTCAGGGTGGCGGTTAAAATTACTCTGGAAGGTAGAAGCTACCTTTAGGCGGTTAGCTACGATAACAGGTGATGATAGTTATCTAAAACGGGCTCACAAAATCGGTATGTGTGGTAATACGCTTAAGGTAAGGCGTGAGAAGGATACAGGGCGTTACTATGTATCTGGTATCAGGTGCCACGATAGGGTATGTCCTGTTTGTAATGCGTTTCGTGCTGGCAAGTTATCAAGGAAAGTGAATGAATTACAATCAAAAATGATAAATTCTCATTTGCTTACAATAACTGATGGTGTGCGTGTTCCTTATTCTTTTTTTGAAGAGGGGTTGACTTCTTTCACTACTTCGTTAAAGAAGTTGAGGCGGTCTAATTGGTTTAAGGATAATATCTCAGGTGGTATCTATTTTTTGGAAGTTACCTACAAAAAAGGTCATGGGTGGCATCTGCATTGCCACATGCTTATTGATATTGTCGGTGATAAACCTGTTTTTAATTTATCTGGTGGTTTTGAAAATCTGAAAGTATCAGATTTTAAAAAAGGTTTAGAGGATACCTGTAAGTTTGTAGGTCTTGGGGCAATTTCTGATATTCGCCCCTGTGAACCTAATTCTGGTGCGGAGCTGTCAAAGTATTTCTACAAGTTGGGCTTGTCTTTGGACAAAGAAAATCAATTCGCACTCTTGGAAATGGTTCAGGTATTTAGGGGTAAGCGTATTTATGATACCTTTGGTAGTTGTCGGGGTGTCAACAAACAAGAGGATGTTGCTGATACCGATACTGAATTAGATAAGGAGTTAGAGTTGGAGGGGGCTTATGATGAGATAGGCTCGCTTGATGATGTGGTTCTTGGTTGGGTTTCTTTCGGGTTGTATGGTGAGATAGTCCATATGTTGGTCAGACAAGGTTATATTGAGTTGGAGAGTCTTAACTATTATTTCTCAAGTCATAAAGGGAAAGGGGGTGAAAAAGGATATGATGAAAGTTAAGGGTCAGGTTGTGTCTGCGGTGAGTAATACACCTAAAGGCGTTGGCTTTAAAGTTTTTATTTCGGATTTTGGCGATACCTTTAGGGTGTTTATTCCCACTGAGAGGTTATCAGGTCAGGGCAGTTTGAAGATGATGGATGGCGTTGATGTAACGTTAAATCGGTTTTTTCCATCTGGGAATGAGGTTCGGTTGGATGTGGCTGATGTGCAAAAAACTAAATAAATAAAATCTATCTCCTCCCCTTTCCTGTTTACAAATACAGGTTTGCACGATAAAAAAAAGGGGGGGTTGATAGATGGAGACTAAAAAAATGTTTGACCCTTTTGTTTCGGGCATTTATACTTTTAATGTTGTTCCTATTCTTGGTAATCCTGTGTTTGATTGGTTCTTCAATCTTATAATGATTTTCGGGGTAGTAGCTTTATCCATTGGTTGGTTGATAAACTTAATTTCTCGGAGTTAAAAAAAATGTTAGTGGACTGCGGGGCTTCAAATTATTTACTTTTTTCAAATGTTACAATGCAGCCTGTTTCTTTATTTTATGATGCGATTGAGTTATCTCTTGGTTCTCGTGCTAATCTTGGTTTCCGTTGTATGGGTGTTCATGATGTTATTTTGCCTGCGGGTGTTAATTTAATTAATATGATACAGCCTGACTATGTCGGTATATCACAATATTTAGTCTTTGGGCTTGCTGGTTTGGTTTGTGCGGGCTTTGTTGTCTATGCAATCCTAAAAAATGCGTAATAAGGGGGTGAATTAATAATGGATTTTTCAACTTTAGTTATATCTACTACTCCTGTTCTTGAGCTTGCGGCTGTCATTGTAACTGCCATCGCGGGCATCTGGGTTGTGAAAAAAGTCATAAAACTGATTAACAGAAGTTAAGCGGTTCATCTCCTCTTGGTTATAATAAAAATAGTCAAGAGGGGATTTTTAGATGTAAAACTAATAGGGGGTTTATGAAATCAAATCAAATAATACTTTTTGATGTGCGGGAGTTAGAGTTAATTGATTCGCAGGCAAGAAAAAATAAGATGTCAAACACTGATTATGTTCGTATGTGTTGTTTTCTTGATATGATTTTGTCAGGCAATGGTCGGGCGTTGTCAGTAATGTCGGATAGGTTGAAAGGGTATCTTTCAAAAAAAATATCAGAGGCTTTAAAAAATGATAAAGTTGTTTCGTAATTTTATTTTATTAATATTTCTGTTTTGTTGTTTCCCTGCGGTTGCGTCTGCGGAATCGTGGGGATATGTGTTGGCTTTCTATCATTATTATCAGGCTGAATATCCATCCCCTAGAAATGTAGTGTGGATTGAAAAAACTCCAACTACTTATAGAATATGGGTGCGTCCTCAAAGTTCTACCTATTATCGTAGTAAGACAATCGTCACAGGTGGGATAAATTATATAAATGATGCGGGAACTGTAAATTTATGTAAAGGTGGTGAGACGGTTTTTATGCCTTCTGGTCAGGCGAAATGGGAAGGTACTAATGCTCGGATGGAGTATAACTTTTGCGATGGTAGTTTTACTACCCAAAATATAACAGGTTCTTACGGTTTGGTTTCTTCGATTTCTGATTGTTGGGTATCGTCTTATTTTCCTTCCTCCCTTACATTGAGTAGTTGTAAAAGTCAAGATGTGTTATTGGGTGAATTTACTGTTGGTGCTGGTTGTGATAAAAATATATTACAGCTTGCTGATTTGGTATCTTATAGGAATGATTCTGGTTGCGATTGCACTCCAAACGGTACGGAATTTGATGAAAGTGTTGACGGTAGGTGTAAGTATATTGAGATAACGGGCGATCCTGCTTTATCTCCAAACAAGGACGAAACAACATATATCGGGCCTGGTGATATAATAGTTGATAATGTTGTGACGTCTCCTCCTGTGACTAATCCAGATAATACTGTTACTCAGGTGGAAACGGTTACTTATCCAGATAATACACAAGATGTAAAAACATCTGTAACTACTGATAATGGGGATGGCACGGCAACTATCCAAGCTAATACAGATAGATATTTGTCAGGGGGTGGGGTTATAAGTGGTTATGACTCTACTACTACTACTACTTATCCAGATAATTCTACAAGGGCAGTATCAACAGGTGTATTGGGTGATACATCTGTTACTTTAACTGGCGGCGGTGGTAGTTCTACTACATCTACAAGTATAAGTGGATTGGTTACCACTTCTACTACTATTGTAGGGCGGACTACTGATGTTGTTACTACTCCTACTGCTGGTGGGGTTGGTGGTGAAGGTGGTTCTGTTTGGGAGGAGCCTCCTACATCTTATGTTTCTCCATCTCTAACTACTGACCCTATTTATGATGTTGTTGTGGATGCTCCTGATGTTACTCCTGACTATAGTTTGTTGGAGTCTGCCGTTAATACTTTAATATCTTCTAATCCAGTTGTTTCGGCGGTTTCAGGCACGCGTATAAGTTTATCAGGTGCAGATTGTAGTTTTGATGCAGAGGTTTTCGGTAAACAAATTTTAATTGATTTTTGCGGGACTGCTTCTTATCTTAATCTGCTCGGTGTTGGTATTGTGGGGATTGCTGCTGTGCGTTCTGTGTTTATTGCAATGGGTATATCTTAAGGGGGTAAACTATGGGTGCTTTGCTGGGTTTCCTTGCATCGATTTTTGGTCGTTTCATTGGTAGTCAAGTTGTAAAGTTTTCTGCACAAAAAGTATTATACTATGCGTTGGTGACTACTGTTCTGCCAGCAGTCCTGATGACTGTTTTTTATCGTATTCTCACATCTCTTATTACTATTCAAAATAATATTGCTGTGGCGCATGGTGGTGGTATTACTTCTTCTGTGTTGGAATTAACTGGGCTTGCGGCGTGGATGGCTAATGAGTTGCGTTTGCTTGATGCGTTTGCTCTGATTATTTCTGCGGCATTGTTTCGTTACGCTGTTTCTCTTATACCTCGGCCCAGCTGGAATTATTAAATTTGGTTTTCTTTTTCTTATGTTTTCTTCTGTGGCCTGGTGTTTTGAGCGTTTAAAAAAAATGGCAATAAGAATAATTGAAGGGTCGATCGGTTCGGGTAAAACCTATTATGCTGTTTGGCATATTCTTACTAATTATTTTAAGTGGGATATTTCAACGGATAATTATTTACCTAAAAACTCTGAGAAACCTGTTTTAGTGTATTCTAACATTGAAAAGTTTCTCTTGTCTGATAGTTTGGACGAGAGGATAAAAGATGCTGGGGGGTTAGATAAATTTTTTCATTCCGATTATCAAAAAGAGTTTTGTAGGGATAGGAAAATAATATATTTGATTGATGAAGCACAAGGGCCGTTTTATTTTCACAGAAAATTTTATAATCCATCAGTGTTTTATTTTTTTCAGTATCATAGACATTTCGGATGCGATATTTACTTGATAACTCAAGACACGGATACATTGTCAAAAGAATTAAGAAATCTTGCAGAATATCATATTAAAGCACTTCGTCGGACTTTTTCCTTTCTTGGTGAGTTTAAATATTTTTTTTCTACAGGTGGTTACGATCCTGAAGTTTTTAAGAAGAAAACTTTAAAACCAAAAAAAGAGATATTTTCTTTATATTCTTCAATGTCTCAGGAAGAAGTTGAGAAGTTACCATCTGCCTCTCGTCGTTATGTGGTTATGGTGGTTTTGTTTTTTGTTCTTGCTGGAATTATTTTTAAATTTGGTTTTCTTTCTCTTATGTTTTCTTCTGCTGAGGCTAAGATTAAAGGTTCTGTTGTTGTTTCTTCTCCTGTCCTTCCCCCTTCTTCTCTCCCTGTTTCTTCTCCTGTTTCTCCTGCTTTAGTAAATAATAAACTTAAAACTTATGATGATTATATGTTGGAGATTAAAAATAAAATGAGTAATAATCTTCCTGTTAATAGTGATGTTCCTGTGGGCAAAGTTAGATATAATGTCTTGGGCTATATTTCTGTTCCGAAAGATAATTCAGCGGACAGTGAGGCCGATAGTAGTAATTCGTATTTTCTTTATGAGGACATAGACGGTAGGGTAAAAAGGATAAGGGCTTTTGATTTTGATGTGATTTGTAAGTGTAATTCTCTTGGTTCTATTCGTGCTGGAGTTTATGATTTTTAAAATCAGCATAACTCAAGACACGGATACATTAATTTATTTTTTTTTTGTAAAATTGTTTATATATAATTTTTTCTTCTGGTTTAAAAAATGGTGTTTCTGTGGCTGATAAACCAATACTATTGCATTTCTCGGAAGGTATAGACATTTGCGTTGTATTTTCTGTTAGCATAATTTCATACTCTTTTTCTACTTCTTTAATAATTTTTTGTTTGGCGTTTAGACATTGAGCTGTTATTTTAATTCGGGTTTTTATTCCTGTTGGGTTTTTTATTTTGACTTCAAATTCGTTTACTTCCCATTTATACTTCATGCTTTCGGGAATAATTGATAATTGTATTTGGTTGGCTTTTGTTGTCGTTGTAAAGTAAATAAAAAAAACTAAAAAAAATACTTGACAAGTGTTAATCATTGGCGTATTGTTACATATATTTTGAATAAAGTAAAGGATACATTCTATCCCTTATCAGAAGTAAAAGGGGGGTAGATGTAAAACATGAATGATTAAAATAGAGTTACAAAGCATTAAAGGTGATGAAGTAACATTTAGTCTTTCCGTTTCTCTCTCGGAGTTTCTCGGTTCTTTTATTAATTCTCGGCGTAGTTCTTCTTCCCCTTCTCCTTCTTCTTCAAATTTTGCAGATAGTCAATATATAAAAGATTTTGAAAGTCGTATTTTGTCATTATTTGATAAATTTATAGTGCAATACCCTGTTAAAGATGCTGTAAAACAAGTTAGGTTTGCTATGTCCTCTCACCCATGGGGGCATTATCAAGCTGTGTTGGATGTAATCAAAAAATACAGAAAAGAGTATTTTAGTAAAAAGGGGGCAAAGTGATTATTCAAATAACCTTATTTCCTTCTTTGGGGGCAAAAAAAAGGCAGAGCGGTAGAGCGAGCGCCGCCTTTTTTTTTGCCCTTCCCCCCTTAGACTTGATACTAATAAACAAATGAACATTTTCTTAAAAATGAGAAAATCAATATGCAAGTAGTTCAAGAAATAGACAATAAAATCAATGATATGTATTTATCTAAAAATCGTGTAGCTTGTGTGTCAGGGTGGCGGTTAAAATTACTCTGGAAGGTAGAAGCTACCTTTAGGCGGTTAGCTACGATAACAGGTGATGATAGTTATCTAAAACGGGCTCACAAAATCGGTATGTGTGGTAATACGCTTAAGGTAAGGCGTGAGAAGGATACAGGGCGTTACTATGTATCTGGTATCAGGTGCCACGATAGGGTATGTCCTGTTTGTAATGCGTTTCGTGCTGGCAAGTTATCAAGGAAAGTGAATGAATTACAATCAAAAATGATAAATTCTCATTTGCTTACAATAACTGATGGTGTGCGTGTTCCTTATTCTTTTTTTGAAGAGGGGTTGACTTCTTTCACTACTTCGTTAAAGAAGTTGAGGCGGTCTAATTGGTTTAAGGATAATATCTCAGGTGGTATCTATTTTTTGGAAGTTACCTACAAAAAAGGTCATGGGTGGCATCTGCATTGCCACATGCTTATTGATATTGTCGGTGATAAACCTGTTTTTAATTTATCTGGTGGTTTTGAAAATCTGAAAGTATCAGATTTTAAAAAAGGTTTAGAGGATACCTGTAAGTTTGTAGGTCTTGGGGCAATTTCTGATATTCGCCCCTGTGAACCTAATTCTGGTGCGGAGCTGTCAAAGTATTTCTACAAGTTGGGCTTGTCTTTGGACAAAGAAAATCAATTCGCACTCTTGGAAATGGTTCAGGTATTTAGGGGTAAGCGTATTTATGATACCTTTGGTAGTTGTCGGGGTGTCAACAAACAAGAGGATGTTGCTGATACCGATACTGAATTAGATAAGGAGTTAGAGTTGGAGGGGGCTTATGATGAGATAGGCTCGCTTGATGATGTGGTTCTTGGTTGGGTTTCTTTCGGGTTGTATGGTGAGATAGTCCATATGTTGGTCAGACAAGGTTATATTGAGTTGGAGAGTCTTAACTATTATTTCTCAAGTCATAAAGGGAAAGGGGGTGAAAAAGGATATGATGAAAGTTAAGGGTCAGGTTGTGTCTGCGGTGAGTAATACACCTAAAGGCGTTGGCTTTAAAGTTTTTATTTCGGATTTTGGCGATACCTTTAGGGTGTTTATTCCCACTGAGAGGTTATCAGGTCAGGGCAGTTTGAAGATGATGGATGGCGTTGATGTAACGTTAAATCGGTTTTTTCCATCTGGGAATGAGGTTCGGTTGGATGTGGCTGATGTGCAAAAAACTAAATAAATAAAATCTATCTCCTCCCCTTTCCTGTTTACAAATACAGGTTTGCACGATAAAAAAAAGGGGGGGTTGATAGATGGAGACTAAAAAAATGTTTGACCCTTTTGTTTCGGGCATTTATACTTTTAATGTTGTTCCTATTCTTGGTAATCCTGTGTTTGATTGGTTCTTCAATCTTATAATGATTTTCGGGGTAGTAGCTTTATCCATTGGTTGGTTGATAAACTTAATTTCTCGGAGTTAAAAAAAATGTTAGTGGACTGCGGGGCTTCAAATTATTTACTTTTTTCAAATGTTACAATGCAGCCTGTTTCTTTATTTTATGATGCGATTGAGTTATCTCTTGGTTCTCGTGCTAATCTTGGTTTCCGTTGTATGGGTGTTCATGATGTTATTTTGCCTGCGGGTGTTAATTTAATTAATATGATACAGCCTGACTATGTCGGTATATCACAATATTTAGTCTTTGGGCTTGCTGGTTTGGTTTGTGCGGGCTTTGTTGTCTATGCAATCCTAAAAAATGCGTAATAAGGGGGTGAATTAATAATGGATTTTTCAACTTTAGTTATATCTACTACTCCTGTTCTTGAGCTTGCGGCTGTCATTGTAACTGCCATCGCGGGCATCTGGGTTGTGAAAAAAGTCATAAAACTGATTAACAGAAGTTAAGCGGTTCATCTCCTCTTGGTTATAATAAAAATAGTCAAGAGGGGATTTTTAGATGTAAAACTAATAGGGGGTTTATGAAATCAAATCAAATAATACTTTTTGATGTGCGGGAGTTAGAGTTAATTGATTCGCAGGCAAGAAAAAATAAGATGTCAAACACTGATTATGTTCGTATGTGTTGTTTTCTTGATATGATTTTGTCAGGCAATGGTCGGGCGTTGTCAGTAATGTCGGATAGGTTGAAAGGGTATCTTTCAAAAAAAATATCAGAGGCTTTAAAAAATGATAAAGTTGTTTCGTAATTTTATTTTATTAATATTTCTGTTTTGTTGTTTCCCTGCGGTTGCGTCTGCGGAATCGTGGGGATATGTGTTGGCTTTCTATCATTATTATCAGGCTGAATATCCATCCCCTAGAAATGTAGTGTGGATTGAAAAAACTCCAACTACTTATAGAATATGGGTGCGTCCTCAAAGTTCTACCTATTATCGTAGTAAGACAATCGTCACAGGTGGGATAAATTATATAAATGATGCGGGAACTGTAAATTTATGTAAAGGTGGTGAGACGGTTTTTATGCCTTCTGGTCAGGCGAAATGGGAAGGTACTAATGCTCGGATGGAGTATAACTTTTGCGATGGTAGTTTTACTACCCAAAATATAACAGGTTCTTACGGTTTGGTTTCTTCGATTTCTGATTGTTGGGTATCGTCTTATTTTCCTTCCTCCCTTACATTGAGTAGTTGTAAAAGTCAAGATGTGTTATTGGGTGAATTTACTGTTGGTGCTGGTTGTGATAAAAATATATTACAGCTTGCTGATTTGGTATCTTATAGGAATGATTCTGGTTGCGATTGCACTCCAAACGGTACGGAATTTGATGAAAGTGTTGACGGTAGGTGTAAGTATATTGAGATAACGGGCGATCCTGCTTTATCTCCAAACAAGGACGAAACAACATATATCGGGCCTGGTGATATAATAGTTGATAATGTTGTGACGTCTCCTCCTGTGACTAATCCAGATAATACTGTTACTCAGGTGGAAACGGTTACTTATCCAGATAATACACAAGATGTAAAAACATCTGTAACTACTGATAATGGGGATGGCACGGCAACTATCCAAGCTAATACAGATAGATATTTGTCAGGGGGTGGGGTTATAAGTGGTTATGACTCTACTACTACTACTACTTATCCAGATAATTCTACAAGGGCAGTATCAACAGGTGTATTGGGTGATACATCTGTTACTTTAACTGGCGGCGGTGGTAGTTCTACTACATCTACAAGTATAAGTGGATTGGTTACCACTTCTACTACTATTGTAGGGCGGACTACTGATGTTGTTACTACTCCTACTGCTGGTGGGGTTGGTGGTGAAGGTGGTTCTGTTTGGGAGGAGCCTCCTACATCTTATGTTTCTCCATCTCTAACTACTGACCCTATTTATGATGTTGTTGTGGATGCTCCTGATGTTACTCCTGACTATAGTTTGTTGGAGTCTGCCGTTAATACTTTAATATCTTCTAATCCAGTTGTTTCGGCGGTTTCAGGCACGCGTATAAGTTTATCAGGTGCAGATTGTAGTTTTGATGCAGAGGTTTTCGGTAAACAAATTTTAATTGATTTTTGCGGGACTGCTTCTTATCTTAATCTGCTCGGTGTTGGTATTGTGGGGATTGCTGCTGTGCGTTCTGTGTTTATTGCAATGGGTATATCTTAAGGGGGTAAACTATGGGTGCTTTGCTGGGTTTCCTTGCATCGATTTTTGGTCGTTTCATTGGTAGTCAAGTTGTAAAGTTTTCTGCACAAAAAGTATTATACTATGCGTTGGTGACTACTGTTCTGCCAGCAGTCCTGATGACTGTTTTTTATCGTATTCTCACATCTCTTATTACTATTCAAAATAATATTGCTGTGGCGCATGGTGGTGGTATTACTTCTTCTGTGTTGGAATTAACTGGGCTTGCGGCGTGGATGGCTAATGAGTTGCGTTTGCTTGATGCGTTTGCTCTGATTATTTCTGCGGCATTGTTTCGTTACGCTGTTTCTCTTATACCTCGGCCCAGCTGGAATTATTAAATTTGGTTTTCTTTTTCTTATGTTTTCTTCTGTGGCCTGGTGTTTTGAGCGTTTAAAAAAAATGGCAATAAGAATAATTGAAGGGTCGATCGGTTCGGGTAAAACCTATTATGCTGTTTGGCATATTCTTACTAATTATTTTAAGTGGGATATTTCAACGGATAATTATTTACCTAAAAACTCTGAGAAACCTGTTTTAGTGTATTCTAACATTGAAAAGTTTCTCTTGTCTGATAGTTTGGACGAGAGGATAAAAGATGCTGGGGGGTTAGATAAATTTTTTCATTCCGATTATCAAAAAGAGTTTTGTAGGGATAGGAAAATAATATATTTGATTGATGAAGCACAAGGGCCGTTTTATTTTCACAGAAAATTTTATAATCCATCAGTGTTTTATTTTTTTCAGTATCATAGACATTTCGGATGCGATATTTACTTGATAACTCAAGACACGGATACATTGTCAAAAGAATTAAGAAATCTTGCAGAATATCATATTAAAGCACTTCGTCGGACTTTTTCCTTTCTTGGTGAGTTTAAATATTTTTTTTCTACAGGTGGTTACGATCCTGAAGTTTTTAAGAAGAAAACTTTAAAACCAAAAAAAGAGATATTTTCTTTATATTCTTCAATGTCTCAGGAAGAAGTTGAGAAGTTACCATCTGCCTCTCGTCGTTATGTGGTTATGGTGGTTTTGTTTTTTGTTCTTGCTGGAATTATTTTTAAATTTGGTTTTCTTTCTCTTATGTTTTCTTCTGCTGAGGCTAAGATTAAAGGTTCTGTTGTTGTTTCTTCTCCTGTCCTTCCCCCTTCTTCTCTCCCTGTTTCTTCTCCTGTTTCTCCTGCTTTAGTAAATAATAAACTTAAAACTTATGATGATTATATGTTGGAGATTAAAAATAAAATGAGTAATAATCTTCCTGTTAATAGTGATGTTCCTGTGGGCAAAGTTAGATATAATGTCTTGGGCTATATTTCTGTTCCGAAAGATAATTCAGCGGACAGTGAGGCCGATAGTAGTAATTCGTATTTTCTTTATGAGGACATAGACGGTAGGGTAAAAAGGATAAGGGCTTTTGATTTTGATGTGATTTGTAAGTGTAATTCTCTTGGTTCTATTCGTGCTGGAGTTTATGATTTTTAAAATCAGCATAACTCAAGACACGGATACATTAATTTATTTTTTTTTTGTAAAATTGTTTATATATAATTTTTTCTTCTGGTTTAAAAAATGGTGTTTCTGTGGCTGATAAACCAATACTATTGCATTTCTCGGAAGGTATAGACATTTGCGTTGTATTTTCTGTTAGCATAATTTCATACTCTTTTTCTACTTCTTTAATAATTTTTTGTTTGGCGTTTAGACATTGAGCTGTTATTTTAATTCGGGTTTTTATTCCTGTTGGGTTTTTTATTTTGACTTCAAATTCGTTTACTTCCCATTTATACTTCATGCTTTCGGGAATAATTGATAATTGTATTTGGTTGGCTTTTGTTGTCGTTGTAAAGTAAATAAAAAAAACTAAAAAAAATACTTGACAAGTGTTAATCATTGGCGTATTGTTACATATATTTTGAATAAAGTAAAGGATACATTCTATCCCTTATCAGAAGTAAAAGGGGGGTAGATGTAAAACATGAATGATTAAAATAGAGTTACAAAGCATTAAAGGTGATGAAGTAACATTTAGTCTTTCCGTTTCTCTCTCGGAGTTTCTCGGTTCTTTTATTAATTCTCGGCGTAGTTCTTCTTCCCCTTCTCCTTCTTCTTCAAATTTTGCAGATAGTCAATATATAAAAGATTTTGAAAGTCGTATTTTGTCATTATTTGATAAATTTATAGTGCAATACCCTGTTAAAGATGCTGTAAAACAAGTTAGGTTTGCTATGTCCTCTCACCCATGGGGGCATTATCAAGCTGTGTTGGATGTAATCAAAAAATACAGAAAAGAGTATTTTAGTAAAAAGGGGGCAAAGTGATTATTCAAATAACCTTATTTCCTTCTTTGGGGGCAAAAAAAAGGCAGAGCGGTAGAGCGAGCGCCGCCTTTTTTTTTGCCCTTCCCCCCTTAGACTTGATACTAATAAACAAATGAACATTTTCTTAAAAATGAGAAAATCAATATGCAAGTAGTTCAAGAAATAGACAATAAAATCAATGATATGTATTTATCTAAAAATCGTGTAGCTTGTGTGTCAGGGTGGCGGTTAAAATTACTCTGGAAGGTAGAAGCTACCTTTAGGCGGTTAGCTACGATAACAGGTGATGATAGTTATCTAAAACGGGCTCACAAAATCGGTATGTGTGGTAATACGCTTAAGGTAAGGCGTGAGAAGGATACAGGGCGTTACTATGTATCTGGTATCAGGTGCCACGATAGGGTATGTCCTGTTTGTAATGCGTTTCGTGCTGGCAAGTTATCAAGGAAAGTGAATGAATTACAATCAAAAATGATAAATTCTCATTTGCTTACAATAACTGATGGTGTGCGTGTTCCTTATTCTTTTTTTGAAGAGGGGTTGACTTCTTTCACTACTTCGTTAAAGAAGTTGAGGCGGTCTAATTGGTTTAAGGATAATATCTCAGGTGGTATCTATTTTTTGGAAGTTACCTACAAAAAAGGTCATGGGTGGCATCTGCATTGCCACATGCTTATTGATATTGTCGGTGATAAACCTGTTTTTAATTTATCTGGTGGTTTTGAAAATCTGAAAGTATCAGATTTTAAAAAAGGTTTAGAGGATACCTGTAAGTTTGTAGGTCTTGGGGCAATTTCTGATATTCGCCCCTGTGAACCTAATTCTGGTGCGGAGCTGTCAAAGTATTTCTACAAGTTGGGCTTGTCTTTGGACAAAGAAAATCAATTCGCACTCTTGGAAATGGTTCAGGTATTTAGGGGTAAGCGTATTTATGATACCTTTGGTAGTTGTCGGGGTGTCAACAAACAAGAGGATGTTGCTGATACCGATACTGAATTAGATAAGGAGTTAGAGTTGGAGGGGGCTTATGATGAGATAGGCTCGCTTGATGATGTGGTTCTTGGTTGGGTTTCTTTCGGGTTGTATGGTGAGATAGTCCATATGTTGGTCAGACAAGGTTATATTGAGTTGGAGAGTCTTAACTATTATTTCTCAAGTCATAAAGGGAAAGGGGGTGAAAAAGGATATGATGAAAGTTAAGGGTCAGGTTGTGTCTGCGGTGAGTAATACACCTAAAGGCGTTGGCTTTAAAGTTTTTATTTCGGATTTTGGCGATACCTTTAGGGTGTTTATTCCCACTGAGAGGTTATCAGGTCAGGGCAGTTTGAAGATGATGGATGGCGTTGATGTAACGTTAAATCGGTTTTTTCCATCTGGGAATGAGGTTCGGTTGGATGTGGCTGATGTGCAAAAAACTAAATAAATAAAATCTATCTCCTCCCCTTTCCTGTTTACAAATACAGGTTTGCACGATAAAAAAAAGGGGGGGTTGATAGATGGAGACTAAAAAAATGTTTGACCCTTTTGTTTCGGGCATTTATACTTTTAATGTTGTTCCTATTCTTGGTAATCCTGTGTTTGATTGGTTCTTCAATCTTATAATGATTTTCGGGGTAGTAGCTTTATCCATTGGTTGGTTGATAAACTTAATTTCTCGGAGTTAAAAAAAATGTTAGTGGACTGCGGGGCTTCAAATTATTTACTTTTTTCAAATGTTACAATGCAGCCTGTTTCTTTATTTTATGATGCGATTGAGTTATCTCTTGGTTCTCGTGCTAATCTTGGTTTCCGTTGTATGGGTGTTCATGATGTTATTTTGCCTGCGGGTGTTAATTTAATTAATATGATACAGCCTGACTATGTCGGTATATCACAATATTTAGTCTTTGGGCTTGCTGGTTTGGTTTGTGCGGGCTTTGTTGTCTATGCAATCCTAAAAAATGCGTAATAAGGGGGTGAATTAATAATGGATTTTTCAACTTTAGTTATATCTACTACTCCTGTTCTTGAGCTTGCGGCTGTCATTGTAACTGCCATCGCGGGCATCTGGGTTGTGAAAAAAGTCATAAAACTGATTAACAGAAGTTAAGCGGTTCATCTCCTCTTGGTTATAATAAAAATAGTCAAGAGGGGATTTTTAGATGTAAAACTAATAGGGGGTTTATGAAATCAAATCAAATAATACTTTTTGATGTGCGGGAGTTAGAGTTAATTGATTCGCAGGCAAGAAAAAATAAGATGTCAAACACTGATTATGTTCGTATGTGTTGTTTTCTTGATATGATTTTGTCAGGCAATGGTCGGGCGTTGTCAGTAATGTCGGATAGGTTGAAAGGGTATCTTTCAAAAAAAATATCAGAGGCTTTAAAAAATGATAAAGTTGTTTCGTAATTTTATTTTATTAATATTTCTGTTTTGTTGTTTCCCTGCGGTTGCGTCTGCGGAATCGTGGGGATATGTGTTGGCTTTCTATCATTATTATCAGGCTGAATATCCATCCCCTAGAAATGTAGTGTGGATTGAAAAAACTCCAACTACTTATAGAATATGGGTGCGTCCTCAAAGTTCTACCTATTATCGTAGTAAGACAATCGTCACAGGTGGGATAAATTATATAAATGATGCGGGAACTGTAAATTTATGTAAAGGTGGTGAGACGGTTTTTATGCCTTCTGGTCAGGCGAAATGGGAAGGTACTAATGCTCGGATGGAGTATAACTTTTGCGATGGTAGTTTTACTACCCAAAATATAACAGGTTCTTACGGTTTGGTTTCTTCGATTTCTGATTGTTGGGTATCGTCTTATTTTCCTTCCTCCCTTACATTGAGTAGTTGTAAAAGTCAAGATGTGTTATTGGGTGAATTTACTGTTGGTGCTGGTTGTGATAAAAATATATTACAGCTTGCTGATTTGGTATCTTATAGGAATGATTCTGGTTGCGATTGCACTCCAAACGGTACGGAATTTGATGAAAGTGTTGACGGTAGGTGTAAGTATATTGAGATAACGGGCGATCCTGCTTTATCTCCAAACAAGGACGAAACAACATATATCGGGCCTGGTGATATAATAGTTGATAATGTTGTGACGTCTCCTCCTGTGACTAATCCAGATAATACTGTTACTCAGGTGGAAACGGTTACTTATCCAGATAATACACAAGATGTAAAAACATCTGTAACTACTGATAATGGGGATGGCACGGCAACTATCCAAGCTAATACAGATAGATATTTGTCAGGGGGTGGGGTTATAAGTGGTTATGACTCTACTACTACTACTACTTATCCAGATAATTCTACAAGGGCAGTATCAACAGGTGTATTGGGTGATACATCTGTTACTTTAACTGGCGGCGGTGGTAGTTCTACTACATCTACAAGTATAAGTGGATTGGTTACCACTTCTACTACTATTGTAGGGCGGACTACTGATGTTGTTACTACTCCTACTGCTGGTGGGGTTGGTGGTGAAGGTGGTTCTGTTTGGGAGGAGCCTCCTACATCTTATGTTTCTCCATCTCTAACTACTGACCCTATTTATGATGTTGTTGTGGATGCTCCTGATGTTACTCCTGACTATAGTTTGTTGGAGTCTGCCGTTAATACTTTAATATCTTCTAATCCAGTTGTTTCGGCGGTTTCAGGCACGCGTATAAGTTTATCAGGTGCAGATTGTAGTTTTGATGCAGAGGTTTTCGGTAAACAAATTTTAATTGATTTTTGCGGGACTGCTTCTTATCTTAATCTGCTCGGTGTTGGTATTGTGGGGATTGCTGCTGTGCGTTCTGTGTTTATTGCAATGGGTATATCTTAAGGGGGTAAACTATGGGTGCTTTGCTGGGTTTCCTTGCATCGATTTTTGGTCGTTTCATTGGTAGTCAAGTTGTAAAGTTTTCTGCACAAAAAGTATTATACTATGCGTTGGTGACTACTGTTCTGCCAGCAGTCCTGATGACTGTTTTTTATCGTATTCTCACATCTCTTATTACTATTCAAAATAATATTGCTGTGGCGCATGGTGGTGGTATTACTTCTTCTGTGTTGGAATTAACTGGGCTTGCGGCGTGGATGGCTAATGAGTTGCGTTTGCTTGATGCGTTTGCTCTGATTATTTCTGCGGCATTGTTTCGTTACGCTGTTTCTCTTATACCTCGGCCCAGCTGGAATTATTAAATTTGGTTTTCTTTTTCTTATGTTTTCTTCTGTGGCCTGGTGTTTTGAGCGTTTAAAAAAAATGGCAATAAGAATAATTGAAGGGTCGATCGGTTCGGGTAAAACCTATTATGCTGTTTGGCATATTCTTACTAATTATTTTAAGTGGGATATTTCAACGGATAATTATTTACCTAAAAACTCTGAGAAACCTGTTTTAGTGTATTCTAACATTGAAAAGTTTCTCTTGTCTGATAGTTTGGACGAGAGGATAAAAGATGCTGGGGGGTTAGATAAATTTTTTCATTCCGATTATCAAAAAGAGTTTTGTAGGGATAGGAAAATAATATATTTGATTGATGAAGCACAAGGGCCGTTTTATTTTCACAGAAAATTTTATAATCCATCAGTGTTTTATTTTTTTCAGTATCATAGACATTTCGGATGCGATATTTACTTGATAACTCAAGACACGGATACATTGTCAAAAGAATTAAGAAATCTTGCAGAATATCATATTAAAGCACTTCGTCGGACTTTTTCCTTTCTTGGTGAGTTTAAATATTTTTTTTCTACAGGTGGTTACGATCCTGAAGTTTTTAAGAAGAAAACTTTAAAACCAAAAAAAGAGATATTTTCTTTATATTCTTCAATGTCTCAGGAAGAAGTTGAGAAGTTACCATCTGCCTCTCGTCGTTATGTGGTTATGGTGGTTTTGTTTTTTGTTCTTGCTGGAATTATTTTTAAATTTGGTTTTCTTTCTCTTATGTTTTCTTCTGCTGAGGCTAAGATTAAAGGTTCTGTTGTTGTTTCTTCTCCTGTCCTTCCCCCTTCTTCTCTCCCTGTTTCTTCTCCTGTTTCTCCTGCTTTAGTAAATAATAAACTTAAAACTTATGATGATTATATGTTGGAGATTAAAAATAAAATGAGTAATAATCTTCCTGTTAATAGTGATGTTCCTGTGGGCAAAGTTAGATATAATGTCTTGGGCTATATTTCTGTTCCGAAAGATAATTCAGCGGACAGTGAGGCCGATAGTAGTAATTCGTATTTTCTTTATGAGGACATAGACGGTAGGGTAAAAAGGATAAGGGCTTTTGATTTTGATGTGATTTGTAAGTGTAATTCTCTTGGTTCTATTCGTGCTGGAGTTTATGATTTTTAAAATCAGCATAACTCAAGACACGGATACATTAATTTATTTTTTTTTTGTAAAATTGTTTATATATAATTTTTTCTTCTGGTTTAAAAAATGGTGTTTCTGTGGCTGATAAACCAATACTATTGCATTTCTCGGAAGGTATAGACATTTGCGTTGTATTTTCTGTTAGCATAATTTCATACTCTTTTTCTACTTCTTTAATAATTTTTTGTTTGGCGTTTAGACATTGAGCTGTTATTTTAATTCGGGTTTTTATTCCTGTTGGGTTTTTTATTTTGACTTCAAATTCGTTTACTTCCCATTTATACTTCATGCTTTCGGGAATAATTGATAATTGTATTTGGTTGGCTTTTGTTGTCGTTGTAAAGTAAATAAAAAAAACTAAAAAAAATACTTGACAAGTGTTAATCATTGGCGTATTGTTACATATATTTTGAATAAAGTAAAGGATACATTCTATCCCTTATCAGAAGTAAAAGGGGGGTAGATGTAAAACATGAATGATTAAAATAGAGTTACAAAGCATTAAAGGTGATGAAGTAACATTTAGTCTTTCCGTTTCTCTCT
>C687J13239_1000466_pt1 | contig 21630 bp, 9 predicted proteins | sample RifGroD2_FD_13239 | JGI IMG/M metagenome (IMG submission 13239) | reverse complement strand
AAAGAAACACCAGTTGTCCAGCCACAAATTATACAACCAATGATTAATAAAAAAGAAACACCAAAATATTATGAAGATAGTGACGATGAAGATGAAGATGAAGATCTTGATGCAGAAATTGAAGAAAGTGTAGAAGAATACACAACCCCAATTGTTAAAAAACAAACACCATATCCCATTCCGAAAAAACAATCGAATATTCCAGTGATGCAATCTGATATTACTGAAGTAAATAATTTTCTTAAACGTTCAGATGTAATAAATTCATTATTAGATCCAAAATTATTTAATGATGTTAAAAATTTAATTAATACTCATATTAGTAAACAAAGTACAACATTTCCAACTCCAAAAATATATGAAGAAATTTCACAAAATGATCCGAATTTACAAAAATATAAATCACAATTAGATATGATGCATGCACTAGGTATAGCGGATGACAAAACAAATGTTGATTTACTTATAAAAGCAAAAGGAAATGTTGAAGCTGCTGTGAATGCATATTATGATTCATTCCATTAATATTATTTTTTTATTATTTCTTTTATTAATAATAATTCTTCTGTATTTTTTAATAATGGAGTTTCCAATAATATTGGTATTAAATTTTTATATGCAATACGAATTACTTCTTCAATTCCTTTTTTTCCAATAGTTCCTTCACCAATATTTGCGTGTCTATCTATATGAGATCCAGTTGGATTTACACTATCATTTAAATGAATTAATCCAATATTTTTAATACCTATTAATTTATCAAACAAATCAAAAAATGAATCTACTTTTAATTTGTCCGATAAATCATAACCTGCAACATGCACATGACATGTATCAATACATATTTTAATGCGTTGTTTATATTTTGTTGGAAACATATCATAAAATAAACTTAAATTTTTAATATCTGCAAACATATTATTTCCTTGTCCTGCGGATGTTTCGAGTAAAATTATAGAGTTTTCTGGTGTGGAATCTAGAACATATATTAAATTATTGTAAATATTATTATATATATCAGCGACAGTTATTTCTTTTGAAACTGTCATATGAATCACACATCCAATACCATTTAACTCTGATAATACTTTCAATTCTTTAATAAATACTTGTATTCCATTACTATTATGATTTATATTTCTTGAAAAATTTAATGCATATGGAGAATGAATTACTATCCTTATTTTTTCTTTTTTTAAATAATTACTAATATTATTAATTTCATTCTGATTAATTTTTTTCATTTTAAAAGTTACTGGATTAGATAACATTATTTGCACTAAATTACCACCTCTTGCCTTAATATTTTTAGCAGCTTTAATAATATCATCCATTAATGAAACATGACATCCATATAAAAAAGTATTATTCATATTAAATTATAATGAGATAATTTAAAAAAATTGAATTTTACATTATATAAAGATAAAAATATATTAGTTAATAACATATGTTTTTGATTGACAAATATAATATTAATAATGTGAATGATATATTATATAATTTTAAATTATATGATACTGTATTAGGAATAAATCATGATGATTTTTTTAAATCCATGCCAAATTTAATGTTTTATGGTCAAGATGGTTCTGGCAAAAAAACATTAATAAAATTATTATTAGAAAAAATATATGGCAAACAGGTGAATCAAACAGAAAAAGTTAAATATAATATTCTTGGATATGGTAACACTAATACAGAAGTATTAATTGAGCAAAGTAATTTTCATTTAATTATTGAGCCGATAAATACTGGTCTAGATAAATATCTTATTCAAGAAATTGTTAAGAATTATGCACATCAACAATCTAATTTATTAACTAATAAATGTAAATATAAAATAATATTAATAAATAATGTTGATAAATTGCATATACATGCTCAAAATGCATTAAGAAGAACAATGGAAATTTATATTAATAATTGTAAATTTATATTATGTGGAAATCATAGAACAAAAATTATTGAGCCATTACTTAGTCGTTGTTTGGTATATAATGTTCCTTCTCCGTCAAATTTAGAATTATTCAATATATTATTCAATATTTCTATTAAAGAAAAAAAAATATTATCATTATCACAATATTTAAAAATTATAAATGAATCAAATCGTAATATTAAAAAAGCAATATGGTTATTAGAATATGAATATTATGGAATAATTGATACATTAGAATGGAAAAAAATATTAAATAATATTACAAAAATAATTTCAGATGTTGGAACAAAAAAATTAAAAAATGATGATATCGATATGATCCGAGAAATTTTATATAAAATTTTTATAACAAATATTGAACCAACTGTTGTTATGAAAGAATTAATAGATCAAATACTTAATAAAATTGATGATGATATTTTACAATATAAAATAATTAATCTTGGTGCTCAGTATGAATCTAATTTAATTAATGGAAAAAGATCTGTTTTACATATTGAAGCATTCATCCATAATGCGATGTATATGATTTATATTGAGAAACGTAATAAAATGAAGAAAGAATTATCAAAATAAATATTTATCATATTATGAAAATAATATAATAAATAAATTTAGTATATTTTATTTATCAATAAAATTAGCATAATATATTTTATTTATCAATAAAATATGTTATGTAATATATATATTAACATTTTTTAATGAATACTTGGACATTAGATTATAAAATAAATTTATTATTTGATAAAATATATAATTCAAACACATCCAGAAATATTATAACCAAACAATTATTAAAAAATGACTTAATTATTGAAAATATAAAACAAATTGCGACGGATAATAATGATCTAAATGATTCTTTATTACACGATGTTTTTATTAAAAATGGAATTAAGTATATTGGAACAGAAAATAATAAATTAATATTTAAAAGATCGTCAAATTCAAATCAATGTACAATTCGAATTGGTACATATGCGAATAATACACTTGCAAATAATATTACTAATGGAGAAAATGTTAATCTTATGATGAAATATTTTTTAAGTTCTCTTGTAGTAAACAGCAATAATTTTCGAAATATTTTATTACCTATTGCAAATTATGATTTTCAAAGTGATAAATTAAAACAATATATAAATGAATATCCACAATTAGAAAAAATCATTGATTTNGTAAAAAAAGAAATTATTTCAGATATTATTTCGATTGAAATTGATGAACATTTNTTTCATCTAATAAAATTAAGCGATTATATTNTTGAANATGGAAATTCATTTTCTTTAAATGATTGGAAAAATTTATTTTTTTCAATTTTATATGCATTGGCAATAATCCAAGAAAAATATCCAAGTTTTAGACACAACAATATGAGACCAGATCAATTATATATTTATAAAAAAAATGGTACAAATAAAATAGAAAAATTTGCTTTTGGAAATATTTTATTTAATATATCTGATTTAAATTTTGAATTAAAATTAGCTAATTTTAATAAATCATATATAGAAGGTATTATTGATAATTCTTCAATTGATAAAAATATGAAGGTTAATAATAAATATTTTGATTTTCATTATTTTATTAATATATTACTAGGACATTCACAATATAATAATATTTTTATCCCATCAAAATTTAAAGAACTTGAAAAATTCATTAATACTATATTACCAGAAAAATATAGAAATAAATCAGACAATTATGATGAATTATATCTTATAAATAAAACAGATGAATATCTTACGCCTGCAAATATATTAACAAACCAATTTTTCTCAGAATTTACTAAAAATATTGAAGCCAAATTATCTCGACAATTTTCAACATCATATGAAAAAAATGAGGATCTACCAGTTGAAGAAAAACATTACAAAAAACAACTGTCACGTAAAAAATCAGAAAAAAATAATGATAATGATGATAGTAATAATGATAGTGATGATGATTTTGATTTACCAGTTAAAGAAAAACATCACAAAAAACAAATGTCACGCAAAAAAACAGAAAAAAATATTTCTCAATCAAGATTAGCTGGAATTCTTGGTGCAACCACTTCTGAATTAGCTGGAAATAATCCGAATCAAATAGAACCAACAAATAATACCACGATTGGAAATTTATTAGCTGGATCTGAACCAATTAATTTTGCGAACAATCAACAAATTCCACAACATATTGCACAACAGATGATGATGCAATCACAAATGCATTCACAACCAATTAATAATCCAGAAAAAGCAAATAAAATATTAAAAAAACTTCCATCAAATTTTTCAGGTCCAGTACCAATTGAATATTTAGACAATTTACCAATAATTGGTGGAAATATACCAGATATGATGCCTCAAGGTATGCCAATGGGTATGCCTCCCGGTATGTTCCCTCAAAATATGCCACAAGGTATGCCAATGGGTATGCCTCCTGGTATGTTCCCTCAAAATATGCCGCAAGAAATGCCACAAGAAATGCCGCAAGAAATGCCACAAGAAATGCCACAAATTAATCAAACTGGTGGATTTGAAAAAATAGTGCCAGCGTATAGTGGTACTAAAAATAGTCCATTTGTACCACAAGAAACCAAAAATATATTAACACAACGTATTAATGATCAAAAACAATTACATGAAATACCAGAACCAAAAACATTATTAGAATTAAAAGTAAATGATAATATATTACCGAAACAAGTGCAATCAACAAAACCAGAAATATATCCATATCCATATGTACCAATTGCCAATCCATGGTATCCATACATGCAAAACCCAACAGTACCATGGCAATATAATACACCTCAACAACCTACGTTTATTAAAAATTATAATATTAGTTTACCTGGTCCGGATGGAGATCATATAAAAGTATCGTCATTATATGAAGATGTTCTTCCAGGACAAATTGGAGCTGGTCAATTTGTAAATAGTTTTACAACATTAGGAGAACGTTTAATAATGTATGATTATATGAGATCAATATTTATTAAACACAACGATGGTGAAGAAGTTGATATGAATTCGAGCACTAAAAGTAGTCCGGATAGATTAAATTTATTTAGTTATATGAAATTAATGGATCTTAATCCATATCATCATAGCAAAACAACAAATAATCCATATAAAAGTTTACCAGATGGCATGTTATTATATCGAACTGGATACCCAGTAATGTACGATAATTATACACAAAAAGTAATTTGTGGAAAACACAGTGTTGGTATGAATTTACGAGTATATGAAATGAATTTTGGAGAATTATATCTAAGTAAATTGGCTGGTATTATGACATTTGATAAATTTGATTTATGGCGTGAAATAGCATTTTATGAATTTATTAGAGAACAAATATTAAAGAAAAAAGTATGTCCAAATTTTGTTAATTTATATTGTTATTTCTTATCTGATAATACAGGTATTGATTTTAATAAAGTTAGACAAATTAATAGTGAAAATGATGTTCCAAATAAAATGATTAAAAAACAATTTAATGATGAACAAAATAAAGAATTCAGAGATGNATTAATNAAACAATATAACACTGATTCTAAAATAAAATTACCAAATCCAATTACAACAAAAATCGCAGATATAAAACCAGCNATTTATAATAGACAACTTATCAGTAAACCANCGATTTTTATTTCCCCAAATCAAATTAATATTTTACAAACACAACCACAAACACAAATAAAACCATTTGGTCAAATGATTGGNTTTGAAGGAGAAACATCAGCATCACAATTAGTTTCATCNAAAGATGAAATNATGCATAAACTTGAATCNATGAATATAAATGATAAAACAAATTATGCATTGATTGCATTAACTGAAGCTCCAACATATAGTTTATACAATTGGTGCACAAGAACATATGAAGCTCATGGACCAATGAAAAAAATGATAGAAACTGGTTATCATACCGAAGATGTATGGTATTCAATATTATTCCAAATATTAGCAGGAATGACAGTATTATATAACAACAAAATAGCATTTAATGATTTTAGCATTGATGATAATATTTATATTAAAGATTTAATGTCATCTGAGCAAAGTATTGGTGTTGGATATTGGAAATATAGAATTAATGGATATAATTATTATATTCCGAATAAAGGTTATGAAGTATTAATTGATTCAAGATATCAAGATATTAAGTATAATGCATATACTGTAAATAAACAAGAAAATAATAAATATAAAATTTATAGTAAAATGTTTGGTGATAGTGAGGAAATCATCAAATCAATGGCATTAGAAAATATTAGAAATATATTAAATCCGAATGCATTTGGAAATATATTAATTAATTATGGTGGTAATAAACCGTCTGAAAATATAATGGCATTATTAACAGAAATGTATGACGATATAAATAAAAATAATAATCCAGATCCATCTTATTATATTAATACATATTTATCAGGATTTTTGAATAATAGAATAGGTTCATATGTTAAACAACTAGAACAACCATATATAATACGTGATGGTAATAGACGTTTTACACGCGGAAATTTGGTTGTTCATAGTATTGCGAATGATATTTTTACATGGGCAGTATATGTTAGACCTACTGATAATAATCAGTCAGTAATATTAACTAAGAATGACTCAGCTGATTCATTAACTGGTGAAACATTATTTGATAATAAAATAATAGAACAAGTTGTTGGAACAGATACATTATTTAATTATGTTATATCAGAAACAGTTGAACAATTTTATTCTCCTAAAACAACTAAATTAACACCAGAAAATCAACTAGAATCATATGTAATTTCATAATAATAATATTTGTATAAAAATATTATTATATATTAAATTCTTTATCTAATATATAGGCAACATGAATATTACGAAAGTACCAGATAATATTGAAAAAACACAATTGAATAATCTTCCAGTATTATTTCTTAGTAGTCATCCATTAATTAATTATACTGAACAAGTAAAAGAAATGCTTTATACAAATCCAGATGAAACTAATCCGTTAAAAGATTTATTTTTTTCTCCAGAAAATATAGAAATAATACAACGTCAAATAATATTAACAATTTATAACACAACGAATAAAAGATTTAAAATTACAAAATATCAACAAGCGGAACCTCTAAATGCAGTTATGACTTATATTTTTGAAGGATATGGAAGAAATCTTCCTAATAATATTACTCAACAAATTAGAGATTTAAATAATCAAGTTGTTAAAGAGTTAATACCATATATGATTACCGAATTAAAACAATATGTTGGCTATTTATATGATTCTACAACTCCATTGCGACCAATTGATCGTCCAGAAAATGTATCTATTAAAGGAAATCGATCTCTTTCCGGTCCGATCAATCGGCTCGCACCATTAAAATAAAAAATTATTTTTATAATTTTTTATTTATTTAAATAAATATTTAATACTGCATAACTAAACTTTGTTCAGGAATGATTGATCCTTGTTCAAAATTGCTTGATACATATATATAAATAGTACCACGTTTGCATGCCTTATCATAGAATGTTTCAGGAGTATACTCTGACACAGAATGGCCACCTGGGATAACAGTAACTGGTTTATTGTATGCATAACCAGCTCCAGTTTGAATAGCTTGACCTGCGGCTTTTGGATTATACCAATAGAATCTGTTTTCAATAAATCCGGCTGAAGGATCCCCGAAATAACGAAGAAGAGTTGAAGAATGAGTAATTAATTCTGGCATTGCGGGGTTTGTTTCTGCACAAACAACGGATTTAAGACGGAAAGTAGTTCCATTAATATCAAAATCATAATTGAAATTAACTTTCTTCTCATTAATACGTTCAAAGCCTGAAACAGTTAATGGGAGACGGTTGAAACTGAATGGATTCTTGAGACGACTGATATCAATTGTATTGAAACGACGATTAACATAGAAAATAAGAACTCCTTTTGCATAAATGATTTGTTGAAGTTTTGGAATCATAGCGCCATCTTCAACATACCATTGATTTTGATTAATATAATCTTCAAGATGAACAACTTCAGTTCCAGCTTGACTATATGGAACACGAAGAGTAACCATATTAAGAGTATTAATAATTGGTGGAGTAACAACTGCACGAGTATAACCAGTTGAAACAACATTCATCAATGGAGTAGTTGCTACAATAATTGGACGGAATGAGAATGATTGGAGTAATCTACGGAGAACAGTTCCTTCATCATTGGTATACATAAGATCTGGATCATCACTTTGAGAAAATTTGCATTGATCTATTGCAACGATAAAGTCGGCAACGGATGCATCATAATATTGACCTTGGCGAAGACGTAAAACATTATTCCATAGATGATGTTGAATATCAGAACGTTTGCGAAGATCACGCATTGGGGAATCTCCATAACAAACAATATCATTTGGATCAGAAATTAAATCATAGAATAATTCATTATCTGGTTTAGTCATGAGTTGTTGATGATTTTGTCTGGCGTGAACAATGTATGGAATACTTGCAATGAGCATATGTTCATCAAGAATTGGAATCTTTGGTAAGAAAAGAGCAGCAATGACTGGGCTGATAGAAAAGTTTGCATTATGTTTATCCTTTTTGAATTCACCAGTAAGAGCAGAATAATCTAAATCTTTATAGGTGATCGATTGTAAAATAAGTTGAGAATGTAGTTGTTTAGTTTCAACGTACATTTTTTCAATTTCTTTGTACTCTTCAATATCTTTTCCTTCAAGATGAGAGCCTTCAGTTGATCCCATAGTAATTTTACCAAGAACTTTGCTCATGTTAGTGGCTGGTGCAACAATTTGAGTAGAATACTCAAGATTAGATGGATCTCCTAGAAGATGTTCTTTGTAAATTTGGAAGAATTTGTCAAATACTGCATCAGATAAATTTTCTTTTTGTTTATATTTATATGCCTGTTTGAGAAGTTTGTTAACAGGGTAATTTTGATCTTTGAAAGTACGTTCGACATATTTTGCAAATTTCTCTGCTTTGTGGAAAATTTCGTTGTATTCTTCCATTAGTCCATATTGAATTTGATCAACAATAGCTTCATCATTATATTTTCTACGGAGTTCATTGATGATATCTTGAGGTAATGTGCCATTGTATTTCTTAAGTAATTTTTGAACCTCATTATCAACAATTGAGCTAGAATTTTTCTTTACACTAGGAATATCTCTTGGTGAATCGCTATCTGCCATATTTATGTTATATATATAATAGACATATTTTTTTATTAAAATAATCTATAATATTTTAGAAATATAATAATAAAAATCTATATAAATAAAACATTGATAATTTTAAAATGTGCAATAATGCACTTAATATAAAATATTATAATAATATGATATTAATAAAATATATTATAATAATATTACTGATCATAATACAATATTATAATTTAACAAAATATGTTTCTATACTATTTTGTTAAATTTATTTAAAAATTTGATAATACATCAAAAAATAATTATTTTTAATATTAAATTATAAATTTATAACTTAATATTTAGAATAATTCTGTAACTTTTAACATATATAATTGTTTATCATTTGGTATTTTAACAAAATTACCATCAACTAATTTTTGAGATTCTCCTAGATCTATTAATTTATTATCATGTATTACATAATATGCGTATTCATGAAATTCTGGTCTTATTTCCTTTTCTAAAATGACATATTTAGTACCTTCTGAATTTATTTCTTTTGTTTTCTCATCCTTAATCGGAACTAATAATCCATATTTTCCCATCGTTGTATCAAATTCTCCTCCAACACCATAGTGTACTGGTCTTGTATAAAGATCTGGTTGATAAAGATTTAATACTGGATTAAATCCATATGTTTTTGCATATCTAGAATATATATTATAATCTCGAATTTGTCCTAAATAACTATTTTGTAAATTAACTGTATATTCATTACCAGTATCATCTATTTTTATTTTACTTCCATCATATAAATCATAATCTATTTTTAATTCAACAAAATCATGATCATAAAAATTATTTGCTTTTAGATAAAAATAAGTATATTTTCCAGTTAAAATATCATAACGCGCAAATAATGAATATGTTTTTTGGGGGAGAGTTGATGAAAATATAGTTCCAATATATCTTAACCATGGTTCGATTGGACTCCAATACAATGGATCGAATCCTTCTTTGATTATTTTTTTATAATCAAACATAAAGAAAACTATAACAATTATGATACCAACAATCAATAATGGATATTTTGATAATTGTTCCATTTAATATATATTATAATTAGATTTTATAATATATAAATTTTTATATAAATCAATAATTAAATTTCTTCAACATCACTTTCGTCACTTTCATCACTTTCATCACTACTAACTTCTTTGACTTCGTCGATTTTGTTTGATTTTATATTTTTGGTTTTGATAACTTTCTTTGTTTGTTTTCGTTTTTTAGTAGCAGCTGTTTTTTGTGGTTTCGGTTTTTTACTAATACTTTTAGCATCACTATTATTAAATGATAATTCGGTATTATTTGCTTCTTCAAAATTAGAATACCATATTTTATATTCTTTTGTAAAATCACCTAATTCTTTTTTCCACATATCAATTTCGGTTGTATTTTTAAGAATTTCTAATTCTTTTTCTAATTCACTTAATTTTTCATTAAATTCATCTATTTTTTCTGTTGTGAAAATTGTCCAACTTAATGATGTTAAATAATCATACGATACCAATCCACCAATTTCAGTTGATAATTGTGGATATTTAAGTTGTTGTAATTGCTGTATTACATCTTTTTTTGGTTTTCTGAATATTTCTATTTTTTTATCTATAACGTCTTCAATAAATTGTATTTTCCAATCATATAATACAATGTCAAAATCTAATTTTTTAATATAATATTGTTTACGAGCAGTATAACCATCTAAACGTATTTTACAAAATTCTTTAATTATATCTTCTGGTGTATTATATTTTTTAATACGACCATCATTATCAAATAAATGCATATTATTTGTTGATACATTTTGAATTAATTTCAAATCTTTTTCAAGTGTTCCATTTTTAAGGAATAATTGTAATTTATTTCCAGTAAAATGTAATATGAAATAAACACGTTGACTTGTATTTTGATCTGAAAATCCATCTAAATATGAAGTTTTATTTTCAGCACTAACTTCAATACTTTCTAAAAATTCTTTATATTGTTCTGTCCACATACCAATTGGAAGTTCGGTAATAATTAATGTATTATTATTTTGTATTTCATATTTTCCACGTGTTTCATATGAATGATCATTAATTTTTGTAATGGTTCCATGAAACCCTTTATACCATGGGATCATTTCATTCATTGGAGTTCCATCTAGATAATTATAAATATTTTTTATAATATCCAATGGATTAAAACATGGTACATTTGTACTAAATCCAGTTCCAATACCAGTTGTTCCGTTAACTAATATCATTGGTATTAACGGAATATAATTTTTGGGTTCAATAATAATACCATCATCATCTAATAATGTTAATATTGGATCATCTTTTTCATTAAATATCATTGGAGTCAATTTATTTAAATATGTAAAAATATACCTAGGACTTGCGGAATCTTTGCCACCTTGCATTCGTGTTCCAAACTGACCATTTGGAAATAATACATTTATATTATTTGATCCTACAAAATCTTGTGCAATATTTATAATTGTACCTTGCATGGATGTTTCACCATGATGATAACAAGTTTTTTCTGCAATAAATCCTGATAACTGAGCAACTTTTATTTCTGTTTTTTCATTATATATTTTTTTTAAAAATGATCCATATAATGCTTTTCTTTGAGATGGTTTAAATCCATCACAAATCGATGGTATCGAACGTTGAATATCATAAAATGAAAAATGTATTAATTCTTTATTAACAAAATCTGTCACATTAACACTTTTTTGATCATTTGATAATACATAATTTCCATTATAATTTAATAACCATTTTTTTCTATCATTTGCTCTATCTCCTGCAAATGCTAATGTCATAGAATCTGTACATGTATCATTTGGATTATGTTCTAATTCTTTGCCAATCATATTTTTCTTCTTTGATTTTAATTTTCTTGATGAATTATTATTTGATGCAGATGCTTCAGATTTTATTGTTTCTTCTAATTCTTCATTTTCTCTATTTTCTTTAACTTCTTCATTTTCTTCAACTTCTAAAATATTATCTTTTTCATCGAATATTTCAGAAGATTCAATTTCTTTTTTTGTATCCCATATATATTTTATTAATTTATCATCGATATCAGTAAAATATTCTTGTCCATCAGTGTCTTTACTTGTACCAAGTCCTTTGTAATATTTAATTGTCCAACTTTTATTATTTTTAGTTTTAAGTTTCCAATTATTATAATCAGTTAAATTATAAAATGTCATCGTATCTTTTCCTTTAGTTGCTTTCACAATCGGTGTCGATAATGAAAATACAAAATTATCTGATTTTAATAATGATGGCCAACAATAATGAAACAAATTTAATAATAATCCTTTAATATGAGATCCGTCGGCGTCTTGGTCACTTAATATTATTATTCCTCCATATCTTAATTGTTTAATATCATTATATTCTTTTCCCTGTTGCAATCCGAGTATTTGTTTTAAATGGATTATTTCTTGATTTTCAAGTAATTGTTTCATTGATGCTTCTCTCACATTTAGTACTTTTCCTCGTAAAGGGAAAATTCCATAATAATCACTTCCGATTATTTTTCGTGCACCCATTACAAGTGCTTTTGCAGAATCTCCTTCTGTTAAAATTAGTTTACATTTGTATGAATTTTTTGTTCCGGCTTCATTTGCGTCTTCTAATTTTGGTATACCACGAATTATTGTTGCTTTTCTTCCATCTGTTTTTTTCATTGCACTACTTTCTTTAAATTTTGCTAATGATATGACTTTATCAATTATACCACATTTTAATATTTTATTAATAAATTTATCTGAAAGTTCACATGTGCTTCCAAAATCAGTATTTTTCATACGAAGTTCTTCTTTTGTTTGACTTGTAAAACATGGATTATCAATAATAGCATCGATAAAAACTATTAAATTTTCTTTAATTTGTTGTGGACGTATTATGATATCTTTATCTTTCTTTTTAATTGCGGCAATTAATTTTTTTATTAACTCATCAACAATATAATTTACATGACTTCCTCCTAAATAAGTACAAATACTATTAACAAATGAAACTTGCTCATATCCACAATCGGGAGAATAAATAATTCCAATCTTCCATCTGCCATTATCAGATTCTTCATATGCGAATTCATTTTCTGTTGTTAAATAATACAAATCAATATATTTCTTGAATGTATTTGTATCTAATTTATTTCCATTTAAATAAACTTTTGTATTTTGAGGTGTACATGCACATATATCATAAACACGTTTTTTGAATAATGATATAATATCAGATGTTAAATTAGTTAATCCAAATTTTTCCAAATCTGGCACAAATGATATTTGTGTAAATGTTTTTGGATTATCAGACGTTAATGTTTTAATCACTGGTTTTGTTCTATTTAATAAATTATCAGAAAATTTTTGATAAAAATGTTTTTTAGTCACTTTTTTCGTTACTTCATCAACATAACAACATGCGGTTTCTACTTCAAATACTTTAGAAAATATATTAGTTAATTTTGCTCCAAGACCATTTCTTCCACCAGTAATTCGTCGATCATCATCATCAAAATTTGTTGATGTTAAAAGTTCTCCAAAAATTAATTCTGGAATCAACATTTTATGTTCCGGATGTTCAACAACTGGAATACCAACACCATTATTAAATATTATAATTTTATTTTCTTCAGGAATTATATCTACTTTAATTGTATCACATTTTGAATCATCAATGATTTGATCTCTGGCATTTACTAAAATTTCATCAAATATTTTATAAAGACCTGGAGGATATGAAATTTCTTTTTTAACCATCTTATTTGTCGTTTCATCAAATATCCATAATAATTCATTATGTAATGTAGTACTACCAACATAAGTATCTGGCCTAGCTAATACGTGTTCGCGTTGTGTTTTTTTCTGATATTTATTTTCAATTGTTTTTGGCTGTTTTATTTTTGGTGGCATGATTTATAAATACTATTCTTATAATTATATTATTATTTAATCGCTTATATCTCTAATAATTAAATTATCAATTTTTATGAATAAAAATTTTATTATTTACGTCATATTATACAGTGATATTTCAATATTTTTATATTGAAATATAATAGTTTTCTCGAATTTAGTGATTTATAATACTTTATATATGTGTATACTATAATAATATATCAAATTTATATTATATTCATTTGGTAGCTTTCTTGGGTTTTCTAGATTTACGTTTCTTTCCACCAAGCATAACTTTCTTAGAACGTTTCACAGATTGGCGAGATGATTTACGAGATGATTTACGAGATGATTTGCGAGATTTAGTAGATTTACGAGATTTACTACGTTTTGCTCCACCTTTCATTGAACGTTTTACAGAACGTTTAATTGATAATGATCGTTTTACTGATTTTGATTTACGTGATTTAGTAGACTTACGGGATTTAGTAGATTTACGAGATTTACTACGTTTTGCTCCACCTTTCATTGAACGTTTTACAGAACGTTTAATTGATAATGATCGTTTTACTGATTTTGATTTACGTGATTTACGTGATTTAGATGTCTTGGATTTACGTGATTTAGATTTACGTCCTCCTTGTTGGGCAATAGATGATATAATACGTTCTCCTTCAACCCCTTCTGCAGCTTTCCGTCCTAATCTACGTTTTGCCATTTTTTAGTTATATATTTATATTCTAGATATTATTTTACAATTTATGTTTATTATTTAAAAAAATGAATCTATATAATTATTATAATGGCAGATCAATTCATTGAATATAAAAATAATTTTATACAACCCAAAATTCTTGGCCAGGATTATCAACAACAATATTTTGATCCTTCCGCAATAAATACAAGTAATCATGCAAAACTTCGTACATTACGACAACCTGGGTTTATAAATACTTTAAATACTCAATCAATACAACAAATTAATGCAAATGATCTAACTTCTATAATTAAATCTGAATTAACTAAACAACAACCAATTATAAATCAAAATCAAACTCAAAAATTTCATATTAATGATGATCAACCATATGAAATATTAGATCAAAATGAAAAAATATTTGAACAGCCGATAAGTCAAGCATATATAAGTGAAAAGAAAACCAGAGTAAATATTGATAGTAGAGATAGAATAATCAATCCTATACATCAATTTGATAATCCTATTTTTTCATTATCATCAAATCCAGTTTCACTAATAACTGATTCAAACCAATTGATTTTTTATCAACAAAGTCATCCATTTGTTACAAATGATAAAATTATAATACAAAATGTTATATCATCTATAGTAGTATTACAATATCCTTTATTCATGTCTGCAAATAATCAATATGTTAGAATTACACATCCCAATCATGGATTAGTTGAAGGAATTGATAAATATAATGATATTCTTATAAATATATCGGGTGTTATTGGTAATTCATATAATGAAACATTTATAAATAATATTCCAGTTAATTTAATTAATCAAACATATAAAATATATCTCAAAATAAATGATTACGATACAGTTAATATTGATTATTATTTTATCAAACTTCCATTAGTTCCAAATGAATCATTTACAGATACAATAAATACAAATGTTACAATACAATTTTTAAATTTGGGAGGAATACCGTTAAATTATATTAATTCAAATTATCCAACGAATGTAAATCAATTATTTGGTTATCAGTTTATATCTAATATTATTGATAGTGATCATTTTGCTATTGATATTAATACAAATGCGTCAATTACACTTTCAAATGGCGGTGGTAATAATATCATTATACGAAAAATTTTAAATACAGTTGAAGGTTATTCCAATCCAAATGATTATATCATAAAATTACCAAAATCATTATCAAATGTACGAGAAATGAATCTCATTGGATTAGAATTTCCTTATTCAGAATTATTAATAAAAAATTTTCCTGCAGATAAACAAAATAATGTATTATATTGGCAAATATTAGAAGATGGGGATATTACGTATACGATTAATATTACACCTGGAAATTATACACCATTAGAATTTGCAACAGAAATACAAAATGAAATTGAATTAATTGCAAGACAAAACACACTGATTCAACAAGGAACTATAAATGATCATATTAATAAAAAAATAATATACGACCAATATCACATTGCTAATATTACAATTGATACAAAAACAAGTATTGTAACTTTTAAATTATATCAAAAAGTTACTATTGAAAATTGTATTGAATTACAAATCGATACCAGTACAGATGGATATCAATTGATTAAAATAAATCATTATCTTCATTCGTTATTTGCAGGAGATACAATAATTATTGCAAATGCAATATCAACAAACAGTATACCAGCCGAAATATTAAATACTACTCATACTATTTATGAAGTTCTTGATGAAAATAATTATTTAATAGAACTTCCTAATTATAATCTTTTATCTGATACGAGTGTATCAAATGGAGGTGTAGAAACAACAATTACAATACCAATTAAATTTAGATTATTTTTTGATGCAGATGATACATTTGGAACAATTCTTGGTTTTAGAGATGTCGGAAATGATTTTGCAATTACAAATTATGGTTATGAAATTTCAAACAATGAAGCATACGCCAATCAACCAACAATTGATTCATCTGGTAATGCTACAACTTATACAAATAATTTATTGAATTTCAAAGGTGAAAGTTATGTAATATTAACTTGTCCATTAATTAAAAATAGTTTAAATAGTAGAATAAATATACCAAACTCTTTCGTTAAAATATTATTAAAAGGAACAGAAGGAGATATAATATATGATAAATTTACTGTTTTAGAATATCAATTTGATGATATTATTCCATTATTAGAAGAACTTCATTTTACATTCTATTCTGCAAATGGAACATTATATGATTTTAATGGAAGAGAACATTCATTCACATTAGAATTTATTGAAGATATTACTAGACCAGTTGGAACAAGAATTAGTACTCGTACGGGTGTTATTAAAGGAACAAAAATTACATAATAAATATTTTATATTAAAAATATTTATTATTTATTTCATAATTTGATTGATCAATAAAATCATTATTTCAATATTATTTTGATCATTTAGTATGTACGAATTATAATTAGTAATAATATGTTGTATTGCACTAATTAATGAAGAATATGTTTGATTAATAAATGGATAAATATTTTTTTCTAATTGAGCTATTAAATCTGGACTAATTTTTTGTATAGTATTCGAAGATAATATTTGTGTAATTGGTTTAAATAGTTCAGTTGGTTGTGTTAATATTTCATCATTATCTTTTTTAATATTAAAAATATATTTAATAAATTTCATTGAAAATCCATTTTCATTCACCAAATTATTTATATAATATGTTATCGAACTGTTTGGTGTAATTTCATATGTAAGTATTTGTTTAACAATTGTATTTATACCATCTAAATATGAAAAATTAGGATTTGTAATATCTTTGAATTGGTCTTGATTTATATTATTTATTAAATATTGTGTCAAATATTTTGAAATTATTCCTAAAAATGATCCTCCTAACATTGTTGTAATAACATGATTAATAATATCTATAGTATCAAACATTGGAATATTTTTAGATTTATCAAAATAATAGTCATCATTTTCCATCGAATTTATCCATTTAGTTGCTACATTATCATAAAATTTTTGAATATCAAAAAAATTATTACGAATAACTTGTAATCTATTTCTATTTTCGTTTGATAATTTTTGTTTAGAATGCATATCATTATATATTACTTCCAATGAATTCAATAATTCACGTTGTACACTTACTAATAATAAATGAATATTTTGTGGATGTCTTAAATTAGTATCGTCATTAATATATAAATCCCATAATTTATCATATGATCCATTATACGTATCTTCAACATTTTCATGTATAAATCTATAAAATTGATGATAATAAACAGATACTTTTGAAAAAATGAAAAAATTCATAAATTCATTCAAATGGCTACCACCGTCAATTAATGTTTTTATTTTTATATTAATATTATTCTGATAATTATCTGATTGTTTTTGAGTTTCGTCTAGTAATTCTTCAATCTTATCTAATCGTTCTCGATAACCATCATTTTTGTCAGTTAACCCTTTAATATATTGTGCATCAATTTCATTTTCGTTGTCTAATGATTTTATATATTTTTCATTTTCTGCAATTATTGCATCAATTTTAGATTTATTTTCTTCGAATTTTTGTATTTTTTTTTTTGATTCTACTATCATATATTGTAATACATTTATGTCTGGAGATTCTTGTAATATTATAGCAGAGTTTTCCATGAAAGTATCATATAATGGTTTTTCACGCTGATAGATTTTATTTTCATCAGTTATAATTTGATTATCAATTAAAATATTTGCAATATTTCCAACATTGGCAGCTGTCCAATTATTTAAATGTTTTAAACCATATCTAAATATTAATTGGTTATATAATATTACAAACATTGGAAGAACAACATGACTATATTTAAGAATATTATTTCCATAGATTTCATTATTATAAATACCTTTTTTAAATTCATCATAATATGATTTAGTTAATTTATCAATTATTTTTGTAATTGTGCCATCTTTACAAATAAATGAATTGTGAAATTGATACATCGAAAGAGCTTGCCCAAAAATATTGGGATCTGATATTATCATTCGAGAACTATAATGTGGTAATAGTTCTTTTATTATATCAACGTATGATATAAATATTGCTTTACTAATAGGAGTATCTCCCTTTATATCTGTTAATTGGAAGTTTGTTGATGAATTATTAGATAATGATTTAATTACAGATGGTTTATTATAATAACATAATTTTTCATATGGATATGATGAATCCCCATAATTAATACGGCGTATTATATGTTTATCTTTTTTTTCTGGTATTTGTGTAATAATTTGATCTAAAGAAAATAATGCAATATCTTGAGTTGTATCAATTTGTTTCATTATTTCATTATTTATTTCTCCTAATTTCAAACTTGATTTCATTGATGTAACAATTACTGGAAAATTATTTTTAAATAATTTTTTTAATTCTGGATTTTCTTTTTGAAGAATATTTGACACAATTTGTGATGATAATTTTGATATCGTGGTTCGACCGAATTCGATCAATAACTCATCTATTATTTTTCCCATAAATACATATGTTAGTGCAGATAAATGTTTATTTTGTATATTCTTCCCATATAATTCTTTTATATAATCAGATATTGTGTCAATTATTTGTTTTTTTATTGGTTCATTATTATCTAAAAATATCTTTTCAATCAAACGTTGTTTAATTAATGCAAGATAATCATGAATTATTGGATATATATTATTTAACGCATGTTTTGATTTATCAAATTTAAATAATTCTTGATTATATCCAATACTATTATCTGTCGCAGCATAATTTTGAGGTAATTGTATATTTTGTTGGTTCGGTATAATACTTTGTATATCAGCATCATATGCTGCTCCATTTAATGGTGTTGATAAATAATATGTACCACCTTGATAAAATGTTACATTGGGAATTATTTTTGGTATTAATTGATTATAAAAATCAATTGGTTGTATGTTTCCTTGTATAATATTCATTAATTGTTGGATAAATTGAATATATGAATCACTTATTGAATAATTAAATTGTTGAATTGGTGGAAATTTACCATTATAAATTCGAGGAATATAAACACTATTATTCATATTAGTGTCGATTTGTAATTTGTTTTGAACCATTGTGTTATAATATGTAAAAGAAATACCATATTTTTCATTTAATAAATCAATTATTTTATTATTCGCATCTATAAAATCATGAATATTTTTTTCAATCGATTTTAATAATTCTTGTATTTTATTAATTATTTTTGTTTGTATATTTTTAAATAAACATGAAATTATCATATCATATGACGTTTCAAATATTGATTTTTGTCGTTGTATTTCATTAATTATTTTTTGAATAATATCAAACTCATTATATGCAACTATTAGCGAACGAATACCAAAATAAATTATATAATCAATTAATCGTTTAATAGCATCATATTTATGCTCATTATCTTGTAAGTCATATAATTTTGCAATATTTTGTTCAAAAATATCATTCTGTTTTAATATGTCTTTAAATAATGAAAATAATATTGCTAAACAATTAATTTTATCATGGTTTACAGTATTTATATTATAATTTTTCATATTAATATTATTTTTTCCTTGTTCGAATTTTTTGATTATTTTTGTTAGATCAAAATCAGTTTGTGCATGATTTCGTAAAAAATTATTTATTAAAATTTCATATGTATATCCTTCCCCACAATTTTCAGGTATTATTTCATCAATAGGTTCTTCATTAAATTTATTTATTTTAATTTTTGTTACATAATAATATTGTTGTGGTGGAGGTGGTGGAGGTACAGTAGTATAAAATACTAAATGATAATTATACCTTGTATTAATTAAATATTTTCCAGAAGTTACATTCGCAGGTTGTTGAGTCGGAGCGGATCGTCGTACTGGTGCACGTGGTTGAGTAGGTCGTGCACGTCGAGCAGAAGTACGTCGTACATTTGGACGTGATTGAGTCGGAGCTGATCGTCGTACTGGTGCACGTTGTCGTGCCGGTCGTCGTACATTTGTATTACGCACTCCACCATATATGTCTTCTTCATCTGCCCAATTGGGTGGTTTTACAAATAAAAAAATAACCCCATTTGTCTGTATATCATTAATTATATTAGTATATTGTAATTTTGAAATACGATTGTCGTCATATTTAGTCCATCCTGTGTTGTCAAAATTCAGTTCATATGTATAGTAGTGACCTTGCTCTCCTGTCCCTCGATAAATAATGACAGATTTTAATGTCATCCCGGATGGTGTAATCAAATTGGTATCTATTTGATTATTATCATGATGATGCACCTTAATAATTTCGTAATCAGTACCACTTAAAGTCTCAATTGGTATTTGATCATCTAATTTATTCTTATATACGGTTGTATTAGGTGCAAGTATTTGTAACAATGCATATATATATTCAAATGCATCTTCTTGTCGACCTTGGAATTTTATGTCTGATTTAAATTTAACAAATGCTTCACAAACATCTGTGCGCGTTTGATCTGTAAATTTATCAACAACAGTCTTTAATGCATTTCTTAAATTTTTTATTTCTGGAGAATCAGTAGTTTTCTCTGAAAATATTTTTTGTTTTAAATCATTCGGAAATGCACTAATAAATCTATATGTTGCATTGGCATAACATGTGTTGCTGAGGGAAATTTGTGGTGTTGGTTGTTGAGATGTATGTAATTGTGCGAATTGTTGATCTTCCACATCTGACTGAGGTTGTTGTTCATCTACATCTGACTGAGGTTGTTGATCTTCCACATCTGACTGAGGTTGTTGATCATCAGCATCTGACTGAGATAGTTGATCATCCGCATCTGATTGTTGTTCATCCACATCTGATTGTT
>C687J13239_1000389_pt1 | contig 24949 bp, 16 predicted proteins | sample RifGroD2_FD_13239 | JGI IMG/M metagenome (IMG submission 13239) | reverse complement strand
AATGTCCACTTTGCAGACAAGAATATATTTTTTAAAAATATATTCTTTGTCGAGGAGATTTAACGACGAAGATACAAGAATATATTTTTTAAAATTTTTTAATTTATTATAATAAATTACTTAACAAAATACACATATTTATTTATAATAATGTTAGAAATATTATTTGATAATATTAAATATTTAATAGGAGAAAATGATAAAGATAATTGGAATATAATAGATCTTGCTAAACATGAAAATCAAAATTATATTTGGTTTCATTTAAATAGTTATCCATCTCCTCATGTAATTATGTGTGATACAGAGTCAAATATTAAAAAAAACAAAATAGATTACAATTATTCTTGGAAAGAATACATTAAAACTGGTGCACAATTATGTATAGATCATACGAGTAACAAATATAAAAATATTCCCAAACTCAAAGTTATTTATACAGAAATTAAAAATATTAAAAAAGGAGTAAAAATTGGTGAAGTAATAACGACTAAATTTAATTTGATTTGATTTAATTTATAAATATATTATATATTATACATGTCAAAATATATAAATTTACATTCCAAAAATTTATTGTTACAAAAAAAAGCATTAAATAAAAATCAACAATGTATAAATGATAATTCAGAATTATCTCAACCTGTTATTAATAATGTTAATACCACGAAACCAACTCAAATTCAAGAAATAAAGTCTGTTCAAAAATGTATTATAAAACCTGTTCCACAACGTGTTCAAAGATGTACTCAAAAAAGTATTCCAAAACCTGTTCAAAAACCAATTCCGAAACATGTACCTACCCCAACACCTGTTCCAATTCCTTCTCCAATGCATATTCCAACACATATTCAAAAACAGATGAAAAAACATATGCAAAAACATATTCTAAAATCCACACCAGTTCAAGAACAAGTCCATGAACAAGTCCAAGAACAAGTACACGAACAAGTCCATGAACAAGTACAAGAATTAAAATTAATTCATACACCAGAACTAAGACATATACCAAAACCAATTCCAAAACAAATACCCAAACAGATTCCGAAACAAATACCCGAACAGATTTCAATACCAGTTCAAAAATCAGCACAAATACCCGAACAGATTTCAATACCAGTTCAAAAATCAGCACAAATACCAGTTCAAAAATCAGCACAAATACCAGTTCAAAAATCAGCACAAATACCAGTTCAAAAATCAGCACAAATACCAGTTCAAAAATTAGAACAAATACCAGTTCAAAAATTAGAACAAATACCAGTCCAACGATCATCTCAAATACCAGTTCAAAAATTAGAACAAATACCAGTCCAACGATCAGAACAAATACCAGTTCAACGATCAGAACAAATACCAGTTCAAAAATTAGAACAAATACCAGTTCAAAAATTAGAACAAATACCAGTTCAACGATCAGAACAAATACCAGTACAACGATCAGAACAAATACCAGTACAACGATCAGAACAAATATTAGAACAACCAAAAAAACTTGAACCCGAAAAGAGAAATGCGTATATTTTTCCAACAGAAGAAGAAAAACAATTTAAAAGAAAAATAAGACAAGAACATCGAGCCGCAATAGCTGCTAAATATAATATAAAAATGAAATAATTAAGTAATTTTAATAAATATATTCAATTCATCAAATATATATTATGTTCATAATATATATTCGACTATTATGGAATATTATTTTATAGATAGATATTTTGAATCGCATATTCGAGATGTTATTAATAATTTATTTATTAAACTCAATTCATATGATAAAGATATTTTAATAAAATATGTATTAGGATTGATTGATCTAATTGCTTATCAATTTAATTTTAATATGGAAAAAAAAGAATTATATTATTCTCAATTTAAACAAAATAATAATAGAGATATTATTGGTGTTATTAATTTAATTTTACCATTTATAGATGATTCGGATGGTTATGCATTACAAAAAGAATTAGAATCATTTAATGATTTATATATAGCAAAAAAACAAAATAATGCGGATCCAAGTATAAATAATTATAAATATACAAATATACAATATGGACGAGCAAAACGCACAAAAATTGATAAAATTAAAGATATTAAAGAAAGATACGAGTCTACACAAAACGATATAATGTCGAACGGTAATTTAATTTTTAATGAAGAAGAAATAAAATTTGACGAACATTATCTTATTCAAAATGTTGATCTATTATCAAGAACAATATTAGATGTATCAAATAAATTATATGTGAATTGGATTAATATACGACCTTTAATAAACATCAAAGATAGCATATTATATAAACGATCACAACGTATATTAGAAAGAAGTGCATATAATTATGAATTTGATAAAAAAATAGATGGATTATTTATTGGAGATATATATAATACAATTGTTGGAGAATTATATAATAAAATTAAAAAAATTAGATGGGTTATTTTTGAAAAATTTATTAATAAAAAATTTTATAATCATTTATATATTCTTAGTAATTTTATTGATTTTGAAAAAATAATTCAAAATATTGATTGGGATGAATTAGATGAACAATATAAAATTAAATTTAAATATCAATGGGAACAATTGTTCCAAATTATTTCTAGTAAATCAAAATATGAAATATTCGAAAATGAAGTATTGTTAAATGTTATTCAGTCAGTTGGTCAATTTATGAGTAAAAATTATACGGAACAAAATGAAATTAGCAATATTGTTGATGATATAAATTTTATTACCAAAGTAGATATATCACATCTATATACTTATTTACAAGAAACAATTTCGCAATTATTAATAACATGGTATGGTAATAAATTGATTGATATTGATAATAATACAATATACTCTCCTGATAATATTCCTGATAAATATAAATTACCAACTGTAACATTAGTATTGAATGAAAAAATACAAACAAATATAACTTTCAAGAATATTTATAATTATGCAAAAGGACTTCAATATAAAATTATTACTCCGCAAGAAAAAAATGATATCCCAGATGATATTGATGAAACTCTTTTGACAAATATAACAAAATTTCCAAGTTTTTATAAATCATTAAATGAATTACAACGTTTTATTATTACTCATAGATTGAATCATACTGGCGACCCACAAGTTCCTGACTGGTTTAATATAATGAAAATTTTAAAAACAAATTTAAATTATAGCAATACGCAAAATTTAACTGTTACAAATTTTAATATTTATCAAAAAATACGAAGTAATATAATTGATATTGTAATGAATTCATTATCTGAAAAAGGATTATTAATAGAATTTATCCCAACACCAGAATTGACAGATAATAAACTATTACCAACTGATTATAAATCAAAACAACAAGAATTTAAAAAAAGACTCAAAAATATTGTATTTGATAATAAAAAATATGAAGAATCTACATATTTCTTGACTGAAAAACCATATAATAAATTAGATAAAATACGAACTTCAGTAAATGGTATTTATAAAGATTTATCATATTTTGATTATTTAATTGAAGAAGGAACTTTTTTATCTTTTTATGCATTAGATTGGTTATCTCAAATTAATTTCTTCCATCATTTTATTAATAATCAAATTATTTATGTAACTGGCTCTACTGGACAAGGAAAGTCAACACAAATCCCAAAATTATTATTATATGCAATGAAAATGATATATTATAAAAACGATGGAAAAATAATTTGCACAGAACCACGTAGAAATCCAACAGTGAATAATGCAGAACGAATCTCAATGGAGATGGGTGTTCCAATTTATCAATATAGTAATACACAACACGAATTAATGGATACAACAAATGGATTTATACAATATAAACATCAACAAAAACAACATATTGTTCGAAATGTTAATACTTTTTTAAGAATTGTAACTGATGGTACTCTTAAAGAAGAATTACAACAAAATATAATTTTAAAAAGAAAACAGAAAAATAAAATTAATTATACTGATAAAAATATTTATGATATTGTAATAATAGATGAAGCTCATGAACATAATGCTAATATGGATCTTATTCTTACGATGATGCGAAACACAACATATATTAATAATTCTGTTAAATTAATTATTATCAGTGCGACAATGGACATAGATGAACCAATATATCGTCGGTATTATCGTGATATAAATGATAATATGATGTATCCGAATAATAAAGATTTAGAAATATATAATTTAGATCGTATTAATGTTGATAGACGATTCCATATATCTCCACCAGGAGAAACAACCTTACATAAGATAACAGATATATATATGAATAAATCAAAAGAACTTGATACATTTGAAAATAATGAAATTGATGCAATTAATACAGTTCAAAAAATAAGTAAAGAAACAAACGGTGGTCATATTTTATTATTTACAGTTGGAAGACAACAAATTACAAATGAGTGTCAACAATTAAATAATTTATTACCAACGAATTTCATTTGTGTTCCATTTTATGGTGACATGTCAATTGAATGGAGATCAAAAATTGGAGAAATTGAAAAAACAATAAGTGGAATAACAGTTGATAGACGAAATATTGTTGATGTAATTGCCGGAACTATGAAAGAAGAAAATGCGATTAAAGTATCTCCCAATACATATAATAGAGCTGTTATAGTTGCAACAAATGTTGCGGAAGCATCAATTACAATTGCAGATTTGAGATATGTTGTAGATATTGGATTTATAAATGTTGTTCGTTTTGATTATAAAACAAAATTATCAATTGCGGAAATTGATAAAATAACAGAAACAAGCAGAATTCAGCGAAGAGGAAGAGTTGGACGTATTGCGGATGGTTCTGTATATTATATGTATGCAGAAGGTTCCCGTCAAGAAATAATGCCAGAATATGCAATATGTATTAATGATATTCATAGAAGTCTTTATGATATGTTACAAAAAAATGATCCATCAAAACCAGAAATGTTATTATTAGAACCAAAATATGATCCTCATTTAAAAGATGTAACTCATGAACAAATTCCAACAAATCATCCATTATATTCATTAATAACATCACAATATCCATTAAATTTTGATGATACATTCTTTGGATATGAAGATCAATATGATTATCATAATTTGATATCGTTGAATTATTATATGGAAACTGGATTTAAATATGAAACATTATTTGACGAATATGGACGATTTTATTTAATACATCCAGATGAAACAATGGTTAAAAGAAAATTATTAACTGGTGAAATAATTGCAAGGAGAGAATCAATTGATTCAAAATATGAGAATGTGACAATAACATCATTATTAAAAATATTTTCATTTATGAAAATATTGAAGGATATGTTGTTAATAGTTGATTTAAATATTTATTTTACATTTGCAAATTTATCAGATAGTGGTGTACTAACAAATGATATGATTAGAGGAGAATTTATTTCCAAAACAAATAGAGGTGTTCAATTATATAATTTCTTGAGAGATAAAGAAAATGACATACCAAAATTTATTACGACAACTGATCAAGATGAATATATACCATTATTATATTCCAATATTTTTGGATGTTATCCAGAAATGTGTACATTATTATTAATGTTGTTCGCAAAATATGATACAGAAAATAAATTTTCTATAGCTTCATGGTATAGACTTATACCAAATGAAAAAGGTAAAACGTATCCAGATAAAGAACATTTTGATAATACATTTAGAGATTCTACATCTGATTTTATTACATTACTAAATGTGTATAATAGATTTAATAGTATTTTTTCGAATTTATTGATTTTTACAAATACACAAAAAATACTAAATACGCCGCAATATTTTGAAACATCAAATAACGATCAATTTAGTAAAGATTTAGAAATATATAAAGATATTAAATCACAAATTAAACGAGGACAGCTTAATAAATATGATATTCCATTAAATATTAATCTTGGTACATATTTACAATTTCAAAAATACGATGAAAATAATTTATTAGATAATAAACAACGTTTATTAAAAGATTATAATATGATTAATGAAACAACAAATAAAAATCAAATGATTAATATTACTGAAAATCGGGAAAAAATTTCAGATTGGTGTGAAAAAAATTATGTTAATTTTGATGCTATGTATGGATTTCTCATAAATTATTCGAAATATTTCAGTCAATTAATGAATTTACAAAATAAAATAAATATTTTGAATTCATATTTTCCAATATATCAAACAGAAAATACAAAAAATAATAATTTAATAAAATGTTTTTATTGTGCACATCGTAAAAATATTACTTATTGGAAAGATACATATTTTCATAATATTGGTATGAATTATCAAAATGATAAAAAACTTAGAGAATTATATCCAGTATCTTCATTAAATCAATATAGTCAATGGATGTCATATTATGCGAAGTCTTATAATAAAAACAAAGATATACAAGAAATACAATTTTTATCTAAAATACCATTAAATTGGATTTCTGCAATTTGTCCAGATATATTTAATCCACTAATGTTTTCAATACAAAATGATTCTGAAAGTGATAAAATAAAACAATCAGATTTATTAAACTCATTCGATATTAATTCATTTAATTCAATTTTTAGTGTTGATGATAAAATATTACAAACATATTATACAAAATTAATAACAAAAATACAGGAATATATTAATAATCATTATCGTCAAATTGGTGGAAATCTTAAAAATGGTAGGCTTTATAAAATTAAATTTTCTCAATTATTAACTAAAACGAAATTATCGAAACATATACATCAAGATATTAGTAAATTTAAAAATGATCCAATTTATGTACATGCAATAAATAAACAAATTGTTGGTATTTATAGTATTAAAAATAATGATAATATAATTATTAATAAAATATATAGCAAGAATTATGATGAATTTCAAAAATTACTGAATGGATTATCTAAAAAATATATCCATAAAAAATTGATATTTTAATTTATTGATACATTTATTCATATAAAATTCATATATAATGCTCAATAATTGAACAGATGAATACTTGCATTTTATTATCGATCGATGATGTGAATCATTCTGATATAGAATTATTTCCATGGAAATATCCAAAAGAATGTTCTAGAAATAGTCAGATCATTGACGATGTAATTACTAAAAATCAAAAAAATATAAATAATACTGGAAAATATATTACAAAATTTCAAGGTTCAATTATTAAATATAATAACGAACACTATATTGTTACTACAAGTAATCAAATCACGAATACATCTGATAATTATATAGTATATAATCGTGGAGATCAAATGGTAAATATTTTGATTGAAAAAACTCAATTTTTAAAAATAGATGAATTCGGAATATATATTTGTAAATTAAATAATTCTCCAATATTTATTATGAATGATAATCAGTTTGAATTATCGTATGAAAATAATAATAAATATGTATATATCACAAATTGTAGTATATATAAGCAAAAAGAAATCAAACAAATTAAGCATGATTGTAACATAACGAGCATTAATAATATTAATGATTACGAATGTTTACCAGAATACATTACATATGGATTACGAATAAATAAAAGAAGAAATATAAAAGGAATTGAAGGATCGCTTGTGTATGATTCAGATGATAAAATATATGGTATGATTATTAGTTATAATAGTATTAAAAAAGAATATAATGTATTACCATCTATTTATATTTTAAACTTTTTGAACAGAATTAATAATTATAATGGAATTCAACAATTAAATATTGATTTTATTAATATTAAAAAATCAATATTAAACAAACAAATTTTAAAAGCAAATGAATCTGTTGAAAGTTTCGATTTGAAGTTAAATATGTTTAGTGTTGATGATGAATTAATGATAGTAACTGATAATAAACAAACTGATGTATTAGAAAACGAGGATATAATTATTAGTATTGATGATAATTTAGTTAGAAATGGATTATTACATGTAGACAGTATTAATAATGATATAAATGTCAAAACATATATATCATTATTTGTGGATAAAAATGTTAAATTATTAATTGGTAGATTTGTTCAAAACGAAACAACAGGAAAAAAAGATTTTACAATTTTGACAATTATGTGTAATACAATAGATTATTCATTATATTTACAAGTACCTTATAACAAAAATGAAATTAAATATTTTGAATATAATAATTTAATTTTCATCGAAGCTTCATTTGAATATTTTAAATATTTCTTTGACAAAGAAATAATATTAAAAGGAAATTCTGTAAAATGTTATCATACTGATAATTTGTGTGATGATAATATGAAAAAAATGGTTGTACTGATAGATTATAAAAAATTAGATAATTCATCAAATATTCATCAAATAATTAAAAAATTACCATTATATGAAAAAAATTATCCATACATACCAACCATATTATCAGTTGATGATCGAGAAATTATAAATCTTGATACATTAAAAGAAATTTTAATTAGTGATCGTCAAATTGATTCACAACGTACCCATTCTTTTCAATTATTAACTGAAAAGAATGATGAAGAAATACTACAAACATTTGTTTTATAAAGTATTATTTTATTGTTTTATTCAAAAAAAATGAAATTAAAAGATTTTAGACTGTTAAATATTATACTCATATTATATAAAAATAATATGAGTATACAATCTTTTTTAGAGGAGAATATTAATATAGAACATGATAATTGTCCAATTATTATGATAGATCGATCTGGATCAACCGGTAATAAAACATGTAAAACAACAGTATTGAAAAGATTATTTGAAGTAGCTAAACAGCAATTAGAAAAAATAAATATTGAATTTAGCAATATTATAATATGGGATGATAATGCCGAAATTATCGGAACCAAAATCGAAACGAAACTATTAGTTTCGCAATATTCAAATGTAGTACCAAGAGGAATGACGGACATTTCTGTAGCATTCAAAATTTTACCAGAAGAATGGATTTTACACAAATCAAATGTAGATATTTATATACTGACTGACGGAGATATAAATCGAGATAATTATCATTTTGATGATCAAATTATAAAATTATTTAATACATATACAGATACAAAAATTAATTTGTACATTTTATCAGTCGAACCAAATAATAATGATTATAAAATAATAGATTATTCTGCTGGAAACACACTTTATCGAATACTACGTCGGCAAAAATTAATGCATTATGTTAAATATTTTATGTCTTATAATGAATTATATGTTGATGTTCCATATGTAAATTTATATAATCAAACTGTGTTAGAAGGTTATGTTCCATTCAAAACTTTGTGTTTTCCAATTACTAAGACGAACCAATTTATTGAATATATTGGAGACATTGTTGATGAATTAAATAAAAAACATGATGATGATGAATTATTAAAATTAGTACATGATTTAACATTATCATTACATCATTTGACAAAAAATAAACCGATACATATAATTAATAAAATTATTGATACGTTTAGTAATATATTTTATGATAGTGATATTTATTCAGAAATTAAAGAATTATTGACATCTGAAATTTCAAACCACGTGAAAGGAATGTCAACAACTTTTCAAGATTATAGAAATAATCGAGAACGATTATTTGAACGAGCACAGGAATGTTTAAATACAAATGTTGTAAAAAGTATTTCTTCAAACCTCCAACATAAATATATTACTTATCCAGTTAAAATTAATGATAATAAATACACGATTTTTTCATATAATTCAAAAATAACAGAGTCAGTTAAAATTAATACTCAAGAATATATGAATGCTGGAATAAAAATTGGAGATCATATAATTCCAGTATTTTCATCAAATAATATTGGAGCAAGATATAATAATACCACTTCTATTGAATTTAATAATCAATGTATTCGTCAATGGATACGTGCAATATACAGTAAAATATATAATATTGCTCCATCAAGTGATTTGATATTATATTTATTTTTAACAAATATGTTAAATATTGTACTGGAAGATGAAACAAATGTTCCAAAAAATATTAAAGATTCTTATGTGGAATTAGCATTGATCATGTTAGATAGAAAAAGATTTCAATCAGAAGGTGTTAAAGAAATTGAACATCTATTAAAAGGTAATCCTCCTTTACCAGTATTTGATGGTTTTGATATGATGCCAAGTATATTAAAAACATGTGCAAAAATGTGTGATATATCTGTCAGACCATATACATTATGGTACGGAATCATAATTGCATTATGTAATTATAATGATTATACTCTTTGTAAAATGCAATGTAAATACTGCGAAGATGATCTGAAAAATGATCTTGAAAATAAGATAGCACTAAATGATGAACAAAATAACAAAAAAACTGATGATGATAGCTTATTTGTCAACGAAGATGATGCGGAAGGCGATGATGTGAAAGACGATGAAAATAATCATATTATTTATAATAAAATCATGCAATTTATAAAAAGTAAAAAACATATGAATATTACTACTATTGAAATAGATGGAAATAATATTGATGATTATGATTTTTGTGATTATATTAGTTTAGAAGATACATCAATAACTGGAGGATATCGAATTCCATCTCATACATTGGGAAAAGTTATTTGTAATCCAAAATATGTTATAGCAGATGGTACATACGAATTACTTAAAGAACAATCTGAAAATAATTGTATGAAATGTCCAATATGTTATTCAAAAATTAAACTTGATCAATTTGAAAAAGTGAAACCAATGAATGATTATGTAGAAGGATCAAATAAAGATATTCAGATTGATATTCAAGAAACTAATTTTAATACAAACTTACATGAAGAAATCACAATGGACACATTAATTAATAAAAATACAGATGAAGTATATAAAATTGATCAATTAAATTTCAATGTTCCATCTTATAAATTCATTGATGGAATTATACTCGCAAATAAATTAAATAAACATGTAATGTCTATTCGAACAAGTGAACAGTTTATAAATAATGTTAATACACGTTTTCCGTTTATTTCGAAAATAAATATGGAAAATATTTGTATTGCCGGTGGATTTTGTCGATCGATTTTATTAAACCAACCAGTGAATGATATCGATTTTTACATAATCGGCATTAATTCACAAAATGAATTATTAGTAAAATTAAATGAAATGATAAAAAATATAATAGACGTATTACACAAAGAATATTCGTATGCAAAATTTATGCTATTATATAAACAAAATAGTAATGTTTATGAAATATTATGTATCGATCGGGATACAAAACTACAATGTGTGGCAGAATTATCTACAAATTATAAAATTATACATAAAATTCAAATAATTTTAAATATAAATAAAGATATTAAAAATTTATTTGATAAATTTGATTTGTATTCATCATGTGTTGCATTCGATGGAAAAGATATATATTTTAATAATAAATCGTATGATGCTTATAAATATATGATCAATTTAACTGACCAAGCAAATATCAAATATACAACTGTTTATAACAGTAGACTTTTGAAATATTTTGAAAATGGATTTTCACTTGTAATACCATCTTTAAATCCATCCCAAATTAAATCAAAAATTAATTTAGAAATCGACCAGTGCACATTTAATATTAATGATATTAAGAATAATGTAATAATAATTGATCAATTTGAAGTAAAACACCAAAATATTAATGATGAAACAGATATTTCAAAACCAATGTATGATTCTATTAGTAATGATAAAAATATGACTTTAGAACAAATATTTACCTACATTAGATTAGTTAATACTAATGATAATAAAGATGAAAGGATATATTATAAAATACTTGAAAATATTGAAAATATAAATATATATGAATATGGAAATGAAAATGAAAATGAAAAAAATATTATACCAATATTTGTTGACACAGTTAGTAAGATAATTCAAAATTATGATTGGTTACATGATTTTGAAAAAAATGATAATGATTCTAATTCACTAGTTAAAGAAAAACATTCAACAAAACGAATGTCACGTAAAAAATGATAATGATAATGATAATGATATCGATACTGTTAGTGATTTTTAAAATAAATTTGTTTTATAAATTTTTAATTAGTTCAATTAATATATTAGTGAATTTATCAAATTGTTCTTGTGTATAATTATCGTTTATCCAGTCATTTATTTCAATATTTGCCATTAAAAGATATTTATCTCGTAATGCTGTTATTTCACTTGTATATCCTCTAATTAAATTTTTAAATGATTGATTTTTTTCTTTTATTGATTGTATTAAATTAATTACTAATTGTTCTCGTGTTATATTTGGATAATTTAATCGCATATCTGCATACCATATTGACCATGCAGAACAAAAACCACCAGGATCTCCAATTTTTCTGGTTTTATAATGTTCTATCAATTCAAGTTGTTGGAATCCAATTTTTGGTAAAAATTCTTTTGGAGTAACATATTTAATATTATCAAAATATTCCAATAATTTTTGTTCAAGTAAATTATCAAGTAGTTCTGGATTATAATTAAATCCAAAAGGAAAATCTGATCCATTTGGTTCAAATCTTTCAACTTCTTTTTTAATTCGATCATATATTAAAATATTTGCATGAGCTCCTTGTGCAGATTCAATACCTAACGGTATTATTAAAAATCTAGTATTATTTTTTATAAAATCATTAACAATTTGTTCAAAATTTGTCGGAATGAATAACTTTTGATATGACCATAATATTTCATAATTCGAATACTCTGTTTGATATGTTCTTGATACACCAATTTGTGTCAAATATTCTGAAATTGTTTTATTCTCCATAAAGTTTGTCGTTAGAGTAGATACTGATATTTTTTTATTTTTTTGTAAAATAAAAATAATACCAAATATAATATCTAATGATATTCCAGTATATGTAATAAAATTAACTTTTTTTGTTTCTGGAACATTTACAACATAATTTTGTTTTATTGTTAGTATTGATATTTTTTTTTCAGTAATATATTTTTTAATTTGATCAAGACAATTATTATCGTCTGATTTTACTTTACATTCTTTTTCCCATTTTTGTAATAATAAATTTTTATTTGTTGTATTACGTAAATTATATAAATAATTATTAGATATAAAATTAATTAAATAATCTTTATCAATCGCAATATCATATGGATTTTTATTATCTTTATTTTCAATAAATATATTGATCATTTTTGTATTAATATTTTTCTCATAGTTTTTTAATAAATTATTTTTAATTAATAATCCAAATACAGTATTTCCATCATTATCTTGTATATTAATATCAGTTTTTTCTAAAATTTTATCAAAATTGATGTTATCTAATATTGCACTATTTTCTTCTAAAGTTGTTAAAATTAAATGTGCAACTGTTTTTCCATTAATATTAACATAATTTAAATTATCAAAATATGGAATTAATTTATTAATAATTTTTGGAGTATTTTCCAAAATTGCATGGTGTAATGAAGTATTACCATTTATATCCTGTATAGTAACATCGATATTATTAGATAATAATAAATCAATTAATTGAATATTTTGTAAAATAATACAATATATTAAAGCTGTCAAATTAAATTCATTATCATATATATTTAAATCAATTCCTTTTTTAATTAATAATTCTGCTATTTCAAATAATTCATAATTACATGCAAAATGTAATGCACTTTCTCCAATATTATTTACTAATTTTAAATTAAAATCTTTTTTTAAAATTTCTTTACATAAAATTATATTTTTTTTCATTATTGCATTATGTAATGATGTATTTCCTAAATTATCTTTTATATTAATATTTGATCCATAATTTAATAATAATTCAAATATATTAATATTATCAAAAATAATAGAATATTGTAATGGTATATATCCTTGTTTATCTCGGAGATCAATAATAGATATCCCAATTGTTTCATTACCATATTTTAGAATTGTATTAATGAGATCAACATAACCATATTTGATTGGTTCATATAATAATGTTTTTCCATCAGAATTTATCATATCGATTTTAGCTCCACGTTCTATTAATAATTTTGTTAATGGAATATTATTAAACATTAATGCATATTGAATTAAATACATATTATTATTATCCCTTATATTAACATCAATATTTGGATTAATATCAATAATTTTAATTACTTCATTAAGTTTATCTGGTTGTTTGATTATAGTAAATAATGAATCAGTCATTTATTATAAGAAAAGAAAAAATTTAATTAAATTTTTTAAGTTTATCTATTCCAATACTAATTAAATTAAATATTGATTTATCAGGAACTAATAAACTATAAATTGTTAAACATGCACATAATATTACTATTCTGTTTCTAATATCACTATTTATTGGAACTAATTCTCTATATGGTACAGACATACTAACTTTTTGTGTTATTAATGAAATCAATGATTTATTATTTGTAAATTCCCATAATATAAATGCGATTACACATAAAGTTAAATGATATTTTAAAAATTTTTTTGGTAATATCCAACCAAATAATATGAATATAATTAGAATTATTTGTATTAATCTAATACTAGATACTATAATTTTAGTTCCAGTATTAGCATATGTTGGTAACATACTTACTTTCATTTGTTTTAAATGTAATGAAATACTATCATCTATTGTTTTAATTTTGTTCACTGTAGATCGAGTATGTACTTGTTTCTTTGGGTTAATTATCCCGTTTTCATGTTCTGAATAATTTATTTTTTTTTTGTCTGGTATATATAAATTTTGAATCTTTGTCGATAAATCTCCTTGATAAAGATCATTTTGATAAAGATTATCTTGTAAATTAAGTGTAGGATTTTGAATATTATTCAAATAATTAGTATGATCATATTCCATTTGTTGTTGGCGCGAATTATTATAATTTTCAAATTCCTGTTTACATTTATTAAATTCATCTAATACTAATTGTTCATTAATAGGGGTACTCATAATATACCTATATAAGTATTATATATTATTTTTAATTTAACATAATTGAATTTATAATAAATAAAAATATTTCAGTTAATAATAATTTTCGTTGTGTATGGTATGGTCGTATCATCTGCATACATTCATTAAATGTAAACCATCCTATATCTCCTATTTCAATTAATTGATTTTTATTTGGATTTGTTAAATCAACCGTTTTATTTGTATTTGTCGTACCAATAAAATATATATGTTTATAAAATACTCCATTTGTCCCAGCAAAAACTTCATTCAATGGATTAATTCTGTTTAATATTGTATACTCATCATTGGTAAAATTGGTTTCTTCATTAAATTCTCGTCTTGCACAATATATATTTTTTTCTTTACAATTTCTTCTACCTTTTGGAAATCCCCATTCTGCAATATTAAAAAGTGGTTTTATATTTGTATAAAAACTTAAATTATGTATGTCAGTACTATTTTTTAATTTATTAAATTTTTCTTTTGATTGTTGGTAATCTTTTTCAAATATATTATTAAAATGTGTGATATTAACTAATTCAAACCAAATCTCATCAAATGTTTTATTTTTAATAATATCAATTTCATCATATGTCATTTGTTCAAATAATGATGTTAAATGATCTAAACTATATATTGAATCATGTTGATCATTATATTGAGTATCAATTTCATATTTTCCTCGAATAAATTCTAAAAATCCTAATGAATTTCGTCGACGTATCATTAAAAATTTGATATCATTTTTAAATAAATTAATATATTTAATCATATTATAATTTTCATTATTTATTTTCTCAATATGAATAAATTTTTTATTCATATTATTTATATATGTGTTTTCATCAAATTGTTTATTTTCATGAGTATCTTGTTCATCTAAATCAATTTGATATTCATCAGTAAATTGATGAATAAATTTATCATAATCAAAATTTTTTTTAATTTTAATATTTTCAATATCAAGTTTAAAAGTAATCAAACCATTACTAGTAATTGGATCGTTACAATTTTTATAAGTGTGATCATATTTACCACAATTTGTACAATATACTTTTTTATGTTTTATTAAATAATTATTCATATTCTTATTATATTAATAATTATTGTTTTATGTAGATTAAAATATTAAATATTATTTTGTATATATGAAAGATATAATGAAAAAATTGGAATTTCATTATCAGTGAATTCATTTAATTTATCAATTATTACTTTCAGAAATTTATGATGTTTTTTAATAAAATTGAGATTATGCTCTAATAATACAAATATTTTATGAGCATGATGCATCTTATTATATCTACCACAATTATTTTTTTGGTGGTCTAATAATGCGTGTATAATTGTCATTAATTCTTCATCCTCATATTGTTTTGTATATATTTGTAATTCTTCTAATGTAAAATCACTTGGTATGAATGGATTCTTAAAAAGATTGATTGGTTGATCGTTGTTATTTTGAAAATGTTGAATTTTACAAATTTTATCATATTCTTCGTCATATTCTTCGTCATATTCTTCGTCATATTCTTCGTCGTAATTAAATTGTCTCTTTCTATCCATTATAAATCATAATATGGAAATCAATAAATATTTTATATTCAAATAATTTAAAAATCAATTTTTTATGAATAATTAAATACTATTTTGTATATATAAAAGATATTTTTCAAAAATTGGATCTACTGTTTTGATGAATTCATTTAATTTATTAATTGTTGCTTTCATAAATCTATGCTTTTCTTTTAAAAAATGAAGATTATGTTCGAATAATACAAATAGTTTGTGAGCATTATTCATCTTATTATCTCTACAACAAATAGTTTTAATTTGGTCTAATAATGCGTGTATAATTGTTATTAATTCTTCATCATCATATTGTTTTGTATATATTTGTAATTCTTCAGGTGTTAAACAATCCGGTATAAATGGTTTACTAATAATATTATTTTTCCATTCTCCATTATAAATATCACCATTTGCGTATGTCATTTCTCCATATCCATTTTTATTATCATCTTTCCATACACCTATATAAATATCACCATTTGCATATGTCATTTTTCCACAATTATTTTTTTGATCATCTTTCCAATCTCCATTATACATATCACCATTTGCATATGTCATTTTTCCACAATTATTTTTTTGATCATCTTTCCAATCTCCATTATACATATCACCATTTGCATATGTCATTTCTCCGTTAGTTTTTTCATTATCTTTCCAATCTCCATTATAAATATCACCATTTGTGTATGTCATTTCTCCGTTAGTTTTTTCATTATCTTTCCATTTTCCGATATAAATATCACCATTTGCAAATATATATTTTCCATATCCATCAATAGTTCCATTTTTCCATTCACCATTGTATTCATCTCCAGTTTTATATTCATCACAAATTATTTTATGAATTTTAATTATTCCTTTTCCATTTGGTAGATCACTATTCCAATTGCCAGAATAAGAAAAATATTCATTTGTAAATTTTCCAAATCCTTCTCTTTTTCCATTTAATACTTGACCGAAATATGTTATTTTCGTGTCGCTCGAAATATATGAGCATTTTGTTAAATTTGGATCACATATAATAGGTTCAAATATTAGTGACATATTGTTTTTATAAATACTAATGATTTATAAAAACTAAATAAATAAAATATCAATTTTTTATATTTTTATATAAATAAACCACCTTCTTGTTGAATATCATCAGTTCCATCTTCGATTGGTTGATTTTCTTGTTTTTCATCAATGATTTCTTCTTTAATTTTTTCTTCTTCATTTTGCATTTCTTCATCAATATCTTCAATAAAATATTTTTCAATTTCAAGTTTTGTTGCAAAATCATCAACTTTAACCATTGCCATAATTCGTACATCATTAGTTGCAAATTTAGTGTTTGTGATTGTAACTTTTAAATAATCATTAATTTCAATAATTTTATTTGATGCAATATGAACTAAATTACTATTAGAATCAAGTTTAAAATTTTTATTATTATATTCTTGTAATACACGTGCGATACATAATATCGGCCCATATTCCATTGATATTAATTGTCGTGTGATCATACCAACTTTACAAATAATTTGTGTATCTGGCATTGGCATCCAAATTTTTCCAACATATTTAATATTATATATTGCATCTGCCATAAAATTTTCTGGTTCAATAAAACCATTTTCATCATCAAATGGTAAAATTTTATATACTTTGGATACATACCCATCAATATTACATTTTTTTTCCTCTTGACGTTTAAGATTTAATTTAAGATTTAACATTAAATCATTATTCATTTGATATGCAGATAATTTAACTCTCGTCGAAATATCTCGTACACGAAATGGATTATCTAATAGTGACATTATCTATATAATACCTTATTACTTTATTTTTATATAGTAATAATTATTAATATTTTTTTTTTCAATTTTTTAAATAATAAATATTTAATAAATATTTATTATTTAAAAAATAGTTATTTAGGAAATGTGAAACATGACGAAGATACAATTTTTTAAATAATTATAATTTTATTCTACGATCATTATCCAATTATTGTCTATTTTTTCAAATCCAGAATTTTTTAATATAGTTTTATATTGATCTAATTTATTATCATGTTTAATTGATAACACATATTTTGCTAATTTTTTTTCACGTTTGTCATTAAATATTCCATTTGTTTCTTTATTTTGTGTAATATTTAAATCGATTGGTATTAATTCTTTAATATTTCTTGTTATATATAAAATTCTATCTTCTAAATTAAATGGGAATTGATGTATTGGATGATTTTTAGGTATTACAATATATGTCATTTTATCTTTCCCAGTACTATATTTTTCCAAAAATAATAAACGATTTTTAATTGCATCACATATTATTGATCGGACATCTTCATCATTATATCCAACAACATTTATTTTTCGTGCTTGTTCAATTAATTGTTCTTTTGTACCAATCGTGCCACATACAGCACCTTTTATTGATGGTATACCAGTTCCTCTTTTTTTAATTAATATTTTATCACGTTTTGGTCTTATTTTAAAAACATCATGAATATCAAGTTCTTCAAATTTCTTTCTTGTTTGTCTATCAATGATTCCAACAAAATCATATTCATCTCTATTATCATAATATTCTTTTACGCTTTCGAAATCATATTGTCCGATTGGTTTAATATTTGAAGTTTTTTCACTTGTTTCTTCTTTAATAATTTTATATAAATTCATTCCATGTAAATAATTTGATAATGTTAATTCATTTAATATTTCTTTATTATATGTGCTTCGATAATACATTGGAACATCTTCATTTTGATCAAACGGTTGAAAAATATAAAAGTTTTTTCTATAAATTAAATATCCAGGAACATTAAATTTATCATAAATTGTATCTTTGAAATTATTAAAATCATTTTCAGTTATTGGTATCAATTCATCAATTGATTTAAAAACAAAAAAGTCATCAAATAATTCTTTTTTCTCTCCAACATATGATTGTTTTGTAATATTCAATAATTCATCTAATGTATATACGTATTTAAATCTATATAATTCTTTTATTTTTTCTTTTGCTCGTTCAATTTCACTTCTTGCTAATTCTTTGGAAAAAGTTGTGTAATCTAATTCATTTTTTTGTATTTTTTTATATAATTTTCGATCTTTGTCATAATATTGAAGATTGAGTTTTTTATCATGACATTTATATTCACATGTTGTAAAATCACATATTGCTGGACACATTATTTTATTACTTGTATTATCATCTGGAGATCTACAATTTTTATATTTTTCTAATTCTTCTGGAAATACATTTCCATTATAATTATTTGGACAATCAATAGATATTTCTTTTAATGCTCTTTCTACTTTTTTAACTAATAAATATTTTAATTCTGCTTTTCGGTATAGTTCCTCTTCTGTTGATAATCCTGTATTAGATTGTACGACATATTTATATACATTAACTTCTGGATATTTATTTTCATCACTAATTGTTTTATAATGTTTACATTGACGAATTGCTCTACCAATAACTTGGTGAACTCTTCCAAAATTATAATGGACATCTATTATATGTACTTCTCCAATATTTTCTAATGTTATTCCCTCATTCATAACCATTGATCCAAGTAGAAATTTAATATATTTACCTTCCTTATTTTCTATTTTATTAAATATATCATCTAATATTTTCTTTTTTTGTTCTGGTAATGCATCTGCAGATTCTTCTGATTTTCCGGTAACAACAATAAAAGTTGCTGGATGAAATGTATGAAGTTCATCATCAGTGTGTTCAATAAATTTTTTACCACAATAATAACAAACAGTATTATTTGAAACTGGATAATTTTCATTTTCATCGTATTCTAAATATCCATTTTGTAATAACATTTCTGAAAATAAATCAATACCTACTTTAACAAGATTTGAATAAACAAATGCTGTTTTTGGTCCTTTTTTTCCTACAATTAATTCTTCTAAATTTGTTAATATTGTATAAAATTTCGTCGAGAAAGATTTAATATATTCTTTTTTTAAAATTAAACCAGTAATATTATGTTCATTTGTCTCATACATTATTTCTTTTAAATTTTTAATTTTTCCCTCGAAAAAAGCATCGTTTATTTTCTTTAATAATATTTCTGGATAATTTTTCAATTGATTTATAATAATATCAATTCCATCTTTACTAAAATATCCAATGATTTTATCCTTTTTTTCTGATAATCCAGGAAAAACAAAATTAGCAACTGCTTCGGATTTTCGATCTAATGTATCTTCAAGATGTTTATCATTTGCCGAATATGTTTCATATTGTAATGGCTCCATTGCACATTTTATTACTTTTGTAAATAATAATCCTTCTGATATTATTCCTTGATCCACTTGAATTGCAAATGTTAATGGATTCGCACCTCTGAAATAAGATATATAGCCACTTGCCATATTTTGTAAGTATTCTAGTCCATTTTCTTTAAAATTCATTAAATGATTTTTTTCTTGTGTAAATATTTTATCTCGTTCAATTGGATCATTTTGTGGACGAATAAAATTAAGTAAATCAATTATATCATCTGCTAAATTTTTCATTGGGGTTGCTGTTAATAATAATATTCGTAAATTTTTTGAATTATTAATAATTTTTTTGAGTGCCATTCCATAATCATTTCCAGTTAAATTATGTGCTTCATCTACTATTAATAATGTATTATCAAGAGATTCTATTTTATCAATCGAAATATCTCGCTCAATTTCTCCTTCTTCTGTTTTGCGGTATGAAACTTTTATTTTTTGATTTTCTGTAACAATTGTTTCATCTTTAATTTTTTCTCCAAGAACTTTTTTATAAAAACTACGATAACTCATTATTTTATAATACTGAAGGGCTAAGTTAATTGCCATTTTTTTTGCTTTTTCTAATTCAAATTCATCAACATATCCAATTGTATTAAGTATTTCTTTCAAATATGTTTCTTTTGTACATTTAATTAATTGATCTTTCCAAACTTCTTTTATTAATGGTCCACTTGTAAGAACATAAATTTTCGTATCATATTTTTTTACAATATTTTTAAAATTTTCTGCAATACTTATTGCAGCACATGTATTATGACAAAAAATATTATTTGCAACATAATTATGATGTTCTGGTATATCTAAATCATAAACATAATTATCGTATTGTATTTCTTCAATCGAAACAATTTCTAAATATTCAATATCAATTTGATTTTCTAATAATGAACAAATATGATCTCCAATATGTAAATCATTTACCCATGAATTTGTAGTAAGTAATTTATGTATTTTAGTTATTCCGATTTGTAAACCATTTTTGAATTTGATTAATTTAATAATTTCATTAATTTTTTGCTTATAAACTAATTTAACATTTCCTCTAGTAAGATTTCCATCATTAGAAATACTGATAACATTTAATTTATCATATGGTTGTACCCATTCTCCTTCTCCATCGAAGTATGAATTTTGATGTTTATTAATAGATTTATTCCATATTGTTTCGATGGTTTCTTTATAATTATTAATATTAATTGTTGTGTCTGGTAAAATACATTTTCCAGTACCAACACCATGAAATATTAATAAACCAGTATATGGAGTATTCGGATTCATATAGTTTGATAGAAAAGTTTGTTGTCCATATAATTCAAAATGTCCTCCACATACTTCATCTCGATATGCTTTAATATCTTCATATTTATCTAATTTTTCTCGATATGGAATTCGATTTGAATAAAATTCTCTTTTTTGGTATATACGAGATTGAAAATCTGGATCAGTTGGATCTGGATATGAATAATCTTTTTTTAATTGTTCAATTAATTCTTTATTTTTATCCATAATGAGTGATTATATATTATAATATGAAATTATTTTTATAATTTACTTAAGAAATCGTTCATTTATTATAAATAAAGTATAGGTAATAATATAAAATGGAAATTGTAGCAAATGAAAAAAAATTTTCTTTAGATGATAAAAAAAGAATATCTGATAAAGTTCAACGAATAGTATCTGATTTTAATTCACAAAATATTACAAAAGAAGAAAAGAAAGAAAAGAAAAGACAAATTGCGTATATATTTAAAATTATACATGATAATGAAAATACATATACCAAAAATAATCAAGGAATTTTTTTTTGTATGAATGCTTTAAAAAATGAAACAATTAATAAAATAGAAACATTTTTAAATAAAATTGATGGTAAAAAAGAAAGTGTTCAAAATGATAATTCAAATAATGATGATTCATCATACAAATCATATTCAGTTGATGAATTAAATAATTTAAAATTAAATAATAAAGAAAAAAATATAATTCGAAGAGGTCGTAATATTTTAAATACATTCAACGATTCGGAAGATGTTATTTATAAATTATACGATACTCAAACTCTTAGTGAAACATCTGAACAACATCCAAAATAATTATATTTGTGCATATTTTTCAACCCAATTACGAACTGTATTGTTATAAGTTTCTATGTCTGTTTTATATAAAATTGCCGCTTCTGGATATAATGGATCTAATGGATTCGGTTCTGCCATTAGAGAACTTATAGATAATAAAGTTTTTTTAATTGTTAATGTCGGTGTCCAATTTGCTGCCAAAATATCTAAACAAATTGCACCAGACTGAGGATTTATATTCGGATGAAATATTTTTGTAATGAAAGTAATTTTTGGAGGTTTAAATGGATATTCTGGTGGAATATCTATTTTTAATTCAAATACACCATTTTCATACGGAGAATCGCTTGGACCAAATATAATTGCTTTCCATAAAAATAAATTTGAATCATCATATTGATCAATACTTATTTCTGCACAATCAGATTCATTTTCATGTATTTCATTTAATTCTTTTGTCAGTCTTTGTATCGTTGTTCTTCCTACTATTAAGTTTCTTGAACTCATAATAAATACTTATTGATGTTTATTATGATATAGTGTCGTAAATATAAAAATTTCATTTTTTTACGTATTTATAAATATTCAAAAAAAAAATGAAATTTTAAGTATATATAAAAGAATAATTATATAACATAATATATATAATAAAATGCAAACAACTATTAAACAACTCCAAAATATGAAAGGTACCGCAACATGTATGGTATCATATATATTACAAAAAGGAACTAATATTTGACTATCGAATCAACGTATTGTGAAAGAAATCAGTACTGTCACAAACATCAAAGATAAAAATAATATGAAAAATGTATTAACAGCACTAAAATCAATTCAAATAAAATTACAAACATACAAAGAATGTCCATCGACAGGTATTGCAATTTTTGCTGGATATTGTCTTTGATGAAAATAAAAATGAATTATTTATAAGTGAAATTTTGATTCCACCATTACCAATACAACATAGTTATTATTATTGCGATAAATATTTTCATATTGAACTAATATCTGATTTATATGAAGATCATGATCAAAATGGTATTATTATGATTCGTGGTGAACTGACTGAATATTATACATATAAATTTGGAACAATTACAAAAATTAATTCGTATGCTATCTCTCGACAAAAAAATCATGGACGTGGCGGACAATCATCCAGCAGATTTTCAAGAATTCGAGAAAATCAAATAGATGAATATGTTAAAACAATAATTGAAAAAATAATAACATATTATTATGATAGTGATAATAATGTAACTAAAATTAAAAAATTAATAATATGTGGTATTGGAGACATTAAAAATCAAGTTATTAAAAATGAAAATTTTCCGATACAATTAAAAAATATATTAGCAAAAATAATAAATATATCTAATACAAATATTACAAATTTAATTGATGATTTCCATAATACTTTTGATACAAATAATATAAATGATTTACAAACGATTGATTATATTTTTGATACAATTCAAAATGATTCTCAAAAAATAATATTTGGAAATGATTATATATTTAGAGCATTAAATTATAATTTGGTCAAAACATTAATTATTCATATCGATATTAAAAATAAATTGACCCAAGAATTATTGAATATAATTGAAAATAATAATTGTGAGGTAATTACAATCACAAATAATACAAATAAATGTAAATTATTTTTAGATCAATATAATGGATTTATTGGAATCTCATATATTCCAATCGATATTGATATCCTTGATTAAAAAAATAAATGAATATTCAAAAATACATAAAAAATTGTGATTTCTTAAATAAATTTCATCATCAACTATTTTTTTGAATATTCATAAATGAATATTCAAAAAAATTGATTTATAAATACATTAGCTAATAAATTATTATAATATTTTATACAAATATTATGACAACAATAGAACTTGGAAAATATGATAAAAATAAATTTAATACTTCCATAAAATCAGCAATTTATAATCCAGATGATGTTTTAATAGATATATATAATCTTTACAATAATTTATTTAACGAATATAAAAAAGATTGTATGGATATTTTTGATCGTAATTTATATACATATTATTTA
>C687J13239_1000349_pt1 | contig 27039 bp, 25 predicted proteins | sample RifGroD2_FD_13239 | JGI IMG/M metagenome (IMG submission 13239) | reverse complement strand
AAACAGGAAATTGATAAACTAAGAAAACAGCTATTTAATATCTTAAAAACGACACGAATAATATAATCTATTTCGGTAACACTTATTTATTATCTACTGCGTATTTGAGGGATTCGGCTTGACATTTTTCCAAAATATGTGCATATTATCCTGTTCGATCAACCCCAACCACCACCACACAAGGAGGCCATAAAAATGGTCATCAAAGCTTTCAGGATTCTCATCGGCTACATCGCCACCACCTACAACGAGCTCCTGCGCCTCTTCGGCCGAGCCCACGTCTGTAAGTACCCGGCCATGGACATGGCCGAGCTCATCAGCTGGACCTGGCCCTCGGATGACGACATTGTCATGGCCTGGGCAGAGTTCGAAGACGAGTGGAGCATGGCCAAGGACTTCGGCGTCCGAGCCAGGGAGCTCGACGGTCTGCTCAAGAAGCACAGGCCACATCTGATGGTACGGTGCACCAGAGCTCCCGCTCCTCCGCCGTTGGTGACACGAGGCCAACGACAAAGACCCTGAAAATCCCCAGTCGCCACCGCTCGACTAGGACTCATCCATCCCTCCCCCGCCGCCGTCTCATCGGTCGCGGGGTTTGTGCTTTTACCTAAAATGAAATTTTTCATAGTATGAACGATCGTTCATACTATGAAAAATTTAATATCGCTGATATCTAGCCCTCTTGACCCTCTAAATGTCCGACAAAACCGAACACGGCTCCGCCGGCTTTTCACCTTGCTAACCCTCCCCCCCCTAAAAAATCATTCCCAATAACCCTGAGCAATTATAACCAACAAGTGCTGAGCAGACTGCGTAAGATGGTGCACTGACAAAAAAGAAAATATTAAATGTAGTAAAAATTGAAAGCAAAACTAAAATCAACAAAACTCGTGGGCCGTACATCATGATCTGCATTTTTATTTTCTGATGCTCTGGTTTTACTAAAAGCGCATCTAAAACTTTTGATCCGTCCAAAGGATAGATTGGAACAAGATTAAAAAACATTAAAAATAAATTAATAATCACAAGCAAAAGAAGAAAGGCAAACAACATATCTACTCCGGTAATAAAACCGCCAGTAATCATCACCCGCAAAATCAGCGCAGCTATAGTGGCTATTACTAAATTTGACGCTGGACCAGCCAAGGCAATCAATAACGAATCGCGTCGTGGATCTTGTAGATTATAAGGATTAAAAGGCACTGGTTTTGCCCAGCCAAATCCAAGAGTTAACAAAAAAACCACTCCCATCCAATCAATATGCGCAAAAGGATTTAGGGTTAATCTCCCAGCCAGCTCAGCTGTTTTATCGCCCTTAATATTTGCCATCCAAGCATGGGAAAATTCGTGAGCTGTTAATGAAATTAAGATTGCCGTGACCCAAACGACAAGAAGCATCGGTTGCTGAGCAATAAGTGAAATCATCATAATTATTCTTCTCGAACTTCAATGTCCGCTCCAATTGACTTAAGTTTTCCGTAAAGATCTTCGTAACCACGCTCCAAATGTTCTACTCCGTCAATCTCTGAAGTTCCTTCGGCAACCAGTGCGGCCGCAACATATGCCAGCCCTGCCCGAATATCTGGCACAGTCATTTTTGCGGCTTTAAGTGGGGTTGACCCCTTGACTACTGCTGAGTGTTTAAAGTTTTGATCTGCAAATCGACACTTGAGCTCTCCTAAACATTTTGTGGAAAGTGTAATGTCAGCACCCATTTCGTTTAGTGTTTTTGTATAAGCAAACCGATCCTCCCAAACAGTTTCATGAACAACTGATGTACCTTTAGCCTGGGTCAAAGCCACTACAAAAGGTTGTTGCCAGTCTGTTGAAAATCCAGGATGTGCATCAGTTTCTATTTCGATTCCTGAATAAACATCGGCGCCTTTAAATAAAATTCCATCAGGTTCAACGATATATTCTCCTCCAATACGACGAACAGCATTTAAAAATGTGATCATACTACTATGACCAGCGTCACGACAGAAAATCTCACCACGAGTCGCCAATGCGATGCAAGCATATGACGCAGCTTCCAGGCGATCAGCAATAACACGATGTGTGCATCCGTGTAATTTTTCAACTCCAATAATTTCAAAATCACGACCTGCTCCCCGTTGCACAATAGCTCCCATTTTTTGCAACATCATGATTAAAGAAATAATCTCCGGTTCAATGGCTGCGTTTTTTATAACTGTACGACCCTCGGCAAGTACTGCAGCAAACAAAATTGTTTCGGTTGCGCCAACTGACGGATAATCTAATTCAATTTTTGTACCTTTTAATCTGCCAGTTGTTTTGACTAAAAATGCACTATCCTGCTCTTCTACCGCGGCTCCCATTTTTTTAAGAGCTTCAAGATGAAAGTTAACTGGTCGGGGTCCAATACGATCCCCTTCTGGCTTTGGGACATAGGCCTCACCGGCCCGATGCAAAAGTGGTGCCACTGTGAGAATCGACAAACGATTTCGAACAGACATTTCCAAAGCAGATGTTTTAGTGATATTTGGGACCTGAATTGTTACGGTATGATCAGAAATCTGTGTTTTGCCACCAAAGGTTTCAATTAATTCGCAGGCAATGTCAGTTTCCTGATGTAATGGCACATTTTCAATAATAACCTCTTGGTCAGTTAACATTGAAGCAATAATCATTTTTGATGCAGCATTTTTTGCACCAGCGATTTGCACTTCGCCCTTAAGCGGTTTTCCGCCAGTTATAAATAGTTTTTTCATAGGTTGATATTATTAATAGGGTGTCATATTTTTCAAGGAAAATCAATGTTGATTAAAATTTATCATAAAACAAAAACAGCCATCGCATGATGGGTGTTTTTGGCGCTTCAAGGTAAGAGAAGTGAATTGGTCCTTTCCCAAATTAGGGTATGTGGCATTAGGTGACGAACAGATGAGCCAAAGCCCGATTGTTCGCTCCAAAATCCACTAAGACCGCTGGATCCCCGCTTATACGCACCATGTGCGGACAGCTAGACTGCGTTACCGCAGATTATCTTTTCGAATCATTGGATCCTTTCACATAGTAATTGGCCAATTTACATTCTGGCACCTTGAAGCTACTTTAAGTATCGCACTTCCTCACAAAAGGTCAAATATAAATCCTAATTTTATCCACGACTTATCCCGATGTTGTACACAACTAAAAAACAGCCGACAATTCGGCTGTTTTTCCTATACTTTATTCTTTAAACTTTCAACTTCCTATTCCTAAATCCCCTCTCCAAAATGGAATCTATCAGTTAATTTTTCATAGGTAAATACTTCCTCGTCTCTGAAAAATCTCTTTATTTCAACCTGGGCAGCTTCTACCGAATCTGATGCATGAACCATGTTTGAAGGAACATTCATACTCATGTCAGCCCGAATCGTTCCAGCATCTGCTTCGCGTGGGTTTGTTGAGCCAACAATTTTCCGCACTTCATCAATTACTCCGATACCCTCCCAAATCATTGCAACCACCGGTGTTTGCATCATGAACTTAAGAAGATCTCCAAAGAATGGTTTCTCTTTAAGATGTCCGTAATGCTCAGAAAGTGTGACTTCATCTAAGTGCGCCAATTTCATTGCAACAATCTTTAATCCCTTACGCTCAAATCGTTCGACTACTTTACCAACTAACTCCCGCTGAACTGCGTCTGGCTTAATAAGGACTAGTGTTCTTTGTACATCTGCCATATTTTGATATTTAATTAACTATAATTTTCGCTGAAAATATAACAATAAAATAGAAATATATCAAGCATGAATTATTTTTTGGATTATTTTTCATACTATGGACGATCGTTCATAGCATGAAAAATCACGACTGATAAGCAATAAATACTTTAAACCAATTATCAGCCTTAAATCTTGAAGTAAACAACTTTTTGATGTAATTACTTACATTCTTCCTAGAAAACCAAACACTTCTATGCATCTGTTGAAAACCTAATCTTTTTAATAAATGCCTAACTTGACTATGTAATTTTCTTTCTGATTCTGGAATATCAAAAGAAACAATACACACTTGATTATCCGGTAAGTCAGTAGCGCTTACAGACAACTGAGCTATATGCTCTTCAAAACCAGCTTTTGAAAACGAAACCCAATAATCATTTGCTATTTTTTTTCTTATAATAATTCTTTTCTTCTCTAATCTTTTTAGTTCCTGCCTTCTAAGATAAACTTCTTTCCGTTTTAAATAATCCCTAGCCTCATCAATCCCAAATTTTACTACTAGCCCAGGTCGCGAAAGCATAAAATGTGTATCTTCTATTAGGTGGCCAATTTCTAATATCAAATTCGCTGCCCTCGAGTTTGGCTGAATGAGTAAATGTTTTTCAGAGTTTAAACGATCGTTCATAGTATGAAAAATTATTTTATTATTTTCTTTTTATTATTTATTATTGCTGCTTATATATTGTTACTTGATACCCGTCTTCCGAACAGATAACTCGCACATCACCATTAATGTCTGTACGATAAGTATCAACACCTATTGATTCAAGACGATCGAGCACTGATGTTGATGGGTGTCCATAATCATTTTCGCCGACTGATATTATCGCGACTTCAGGATTAATTACTTCAAGAAATTCAGTACTTAATGAAGTTGCACTGCCATGATGTCCCACTTTTAAAACATCAATGTCACCGATAGCTGCTTGGATTAACTCACTTTGCTTTGCCCCAAGATCACCGGTTAATAAAATCCTGGAGTTAAAACAGGTCAAAAGCATAACTATTGATCCGTCATTTGGGTCTTCTAAAACCTTACCCTGCAGACTTGTACTTGGCCAAAACACATCAAGTGTCACATTTTCTTGGAGTTTGATGCTTGATCCTGCCAATACGATTTTATTAATTTGCTGACTCATACTTGCAAACGCATCCGAGGCACCTGTTTGATAAACCTGCCCGGTTGTCCAAACTTGATCAACCTGGTATCGACTCAAAACATCAATCAATCCGGAAAGATGATCGGCGTGCGGATGAGTGTTAACGATAAGATCAATAGAACGATCCCAAAACGGCAATATCAATGATAACTTTTCTATAATTATGTTGGTTGGTCCGCCGTCAACAAGCGCATCAACATCAGCATCAATGAAAATCGCATCACCTTGTCCAACATCAAAAACCCAAATCGACACATCGTCTCGCCACCAAGATTGATATTGAAAAGCCCAAACAAGCGCAACGCAAATAATTATGCTCATGATTATTAAAATGTATTTATAATAAAGTCTAATTAAGCACATATGAATTTCGATTTATAAATATTCGCAGTAATATCATCCCCCACCCCACCAGTACAATAGAAATTACGATCCAATGGATTGATTGTGCATAAAAATTTAGGCCAGCAAAAATTTTAACTTCCCAAAGCATGGCACTAAGTGCCAGCCAAGCAGGAGCTGATATCAATGCGCCGAGATGAACACTTACAAAACCAAGTAAGGTCGCGATCAATCCCCAGGTCATGGCTAGTGGAATCCAAGGAAGGACAAAAACATTTGTTATTAAGCTGACAAATGAAAAAGTGCCAAACTGCAAAAGCAAAATCGGCAAGCTGGCAAAAGTCGCAGCCAAGGTAGCGATAACTGATTCACGAATGACAAAATTTTCTGGCAACCACCGAAGTTTGTTTTTTAAAATTGGAGAAAGATAAATCAGTCCAATGGTGGATACCATGGAAAGCTGAAACCCAACATCATCGCGCAAAAGTCTAGGATTAACCATCAGCATCACAACCACAGTAGTGAGCAAAATATTTACCATACTTGTTTTGCGCTCTGTCTGATAAGCAAGCAAAAGCACAACTCCCATTACACCTGCTCGAAATACCGCCGCGTCAGCCCCGGCTAATAAAATATAAGCAACAATCGCACTGACCAAAAATGCAAATGCTTTTTGTCTTTTGATATTGATCATTGCAAAAAATGCCAACGCAATCTTTAATACTACAGAAATGTTGTAACCTGACGCGGCCACGATATGAGTTGTTCCAGTTTTCAAAAATCGATCTTGCCAAGCATCAGTAAACCTCTGCTCCCCCAACAAAAGTCCAACCAAAAGCGATCCTTGAGGCTCACCAAAAACCTGATCCATTTTTCCAATAAACCTTGATCTCACGAAAAGTAAATTGGTCATAAAAACATTCCCTCCACCTTCTGCTTTTTTCCAAACTTGATAGGAAAAACAAGTCGCCCAAATATCTTTGGTGGCCAAATATCGATCATAAGCAAAATTATCAATTGGCTCTGGGGTCTCAATCTCACATCTTACTTGGACTTGATCGCCATAAGAAAACCTAGGATAGGAAGTTGTTGTTAATATCAATCGATCTGCAAAATCTTGATTACCAACACGCAAATCCGAAAATGTCAGATGTTGCCAAGAGTGATTCACGCTTGTATCAACAACCACGGCATCTAGCAAAACTTCTTGACCAACAATTGAAGCGATCGACCGATCGGACGGATATGATTGTGCGTAGCGCCAAAGTCCAAAGCTCATACCAACAATGGTCAAACATAAGAGTCCGATGCAAACCTGAGTATTGAGACTCTGATGCTGGCCAATTATAAAGATCAACCCCAATACTGACACAGTCACTGAAAACACAAATCCCCAAGACATAAATGCCACTCCGGCAATAAACGCAAGGCACAAAGTTCGCATGATTGTTGACGGTGTCAGTGAAATCATAAAATAAAAACTCCCGCTCAACTATTAACAAAAATTAATAGTCGAACTGGGAGTGTATGCTTATATTTCAGCAGGTCAGAGCCCTAAGGTCAAGAGAAGCTGTGGACTTCTTTCTTTATGTTTAACTTTGTCAGCATTGAAATTCCCAATGTCACAAATGCCGCCAAGATAAACGCAATCCAGATTGGTGCAAATATAGTTAAAAATGCCAAAACAAGTACTATGGAAAAACGACCGATGATTAAAGCGATCTCTCTGATAACTGTAAATTCATCAACATAATGTCCAGAGTCGGCTGCCTTTTCATAAAACATTGTGTCCACTGATGTACTCATTAAAATCGCGCCAAAACCATGGAATGTAGAGGCAAGAAAAAGTCCTAGCACAGAATCAACCAATGCCTTAAATATCCAACCAAGTGAGTACACATGAACGCCAAAACTAATTATTTTACGCTTATACTTACCATCCACTGCCCTGCCAACTATTACCTGCAAAATAATATTTATCACCACTAAAAGTGAAGCAAAAATACCAATATCTAGATATTTTCCATCAAAAAGCAAATAAAGAAAAATCGGCCAAATAATATATCCAACTGCGTTCTCTGCGCCATAAGCAATCATTGACCATGTTAGATACTTGTACTTCTTTTTAAACATGACTTGGAATGTTTCCAAAAACCCATATTCATATTTCACCCTTGTTTTTGGTAAGAAAGCAAGGGGAATCATGGACGCACAAATAAAAATAATACCAATGCCAAAAACAAATCCATAAGAAAAAGTGGCAATTAAGAAACCGCCAACAACTGGCCCGATCATACCAATGAACCGTTGAAGTGCGTAAAATACCCCAATCTGGCTTCCTCTGTGTTTTGTACTAGAAAACTCAGCAAAATCAGTATGGAATGGTGCCCAATAAAAAGCATAATTAAGCGCGATTGAGGCTATGAGCAAACCAAGAAATGTCCATGTATGAAAATCAGGTGCTAGGTCCAGCAAATAAGCAACAGCATAAACACCTATCCAAAAGCATGATCCAATACCCATGCTAGTTGGCAAACTGATATGTGAAAAAATCTTGGCGCCAATCACCAACACTGGAATACGGAAAGCATAGTTCACTGCAAACCATAGAAGTGTCCATTTTAAACTAAGTCCAAAAAACTCATAGGGGTCTGTTCCCGAATACCGCTTTAGACACATTTGACTGCAATGCTGCCGAGCCGAAGGTGAGAAAAGTGAGCAATAGTGGAGCTATTGTGAGCTTTTCGAATCAAGGCGCAGGCGCATTACAGACATAATGGGGCAAAGACGGTATTTGGGAACAGACCCCATAGATAAAAATCGGAAAGAACACGCCCATGATAATCTCTGCACAAAATCCCAGTAGTCGATTGCTAGCCAGCGAAGGCAGTGCGCCCAAGTGACGAACATCAAACTTATGATGCCCTAAAATCAATGATCTTTTACTTTATTTTTCATCTAAAACCATTATAGCAAACATGAGGATCCTTGGTCAGCTAATAAATAAAATCTCCCAAAGTTAAGCCTTGGGAGATTTATTTGTACTTTCTACCTTCCAATCAAACAACAAAGTTCATCAACTTGCCACTGACATAAATTACTTTCTTGATTTCACCTTCTAAATGCTTAGCAATATTTTCGTCGGCTCGGGCGAGAGCTTCGACTTCGGCTTGAGTTGAATTAGGTGATGCTTGAATTTCACCGCGCAGTTTGCCATTGACTTGGACTGCGATCGTGACAACTTGATCAACGATTAAACTAGCATCAAACTCTGGCCACTGATTTGTCTCCAAGCATGACTCAACTCCCAACTGCTCGGCTAGCTCATTACTCAAGTGCGGAGCAAACGGGCACAACAATAACAAGAACTTTAAAAATGATTCTTTGGTGATTGATCCAGATGCCTGAACATCATTTACAAAAATCATCATCTGCGAAACTGCTGTATTAAATCGTAAGCCATCAATGTCTTCTGTTACCTTTTTGATTGTTTTGTGCAGCATTCTGGTGACAACATCTTCCTCTGACCCACGAACCATTTCTTTTAAGCGCACGACTTTGTCCAAAAACCTGGCAATGCCCAGTAATCCGTTAGTACTCCATGGCACAGGCTCTTCAAATGGGCCCATGAACATTTCGTACATGCGAAGCGCGTCGGCTCCGTACTTCTCAACAATCTCGTCTGGATTAATCACATTTCCCTTTGACTTACTCATTTTGTGACCATCATCGGCCAAAACCAATCCGTGCGAATGACGGCGTACATATGGTTCAGATGTTGATACAAATCCTTGATCATACAAAAACTTGTGCCAAAATCTCGAATAAAGCAAATGCAAAGTCGTATGTTCCATTCCGCCGTTATATAAATCAACTGGCATCCAATAGCCGATTTTTGATTTGTCGGCAAACACTTCATTATTCTTTGGATCAAGATAACGCAAGAAGTACCAGCTTGACCCTGCCCAGTTTGGCATAGTGTCAGTCTCTCTTCTTGCCTCGCCACCACACTTTGGACACTTTGTGTTAACCCACTCACTAATTGCAGAAAGTGGTGATTCGCCATCATCAGTTGGCTCATACTTTTCCACCTCAGGCAGTAAAACCGGAAGTTGATCATCAGGAACCGGAACCCAACCGTCGCCAGATGCCGAGCCTGTCGAGGCGCACTTATCACAATATACAAGCGGAATTGGCTCACCCCAATATCTTTGTCTTGAAAACACCCAATCACGGAGTTTGAAATTAACAGTCGCTTTTCCCAATCCCTTCTCCGTGAGCCAAGCTGTGATTTTTTCTTTTGCCTCATTCGTTGATAGCCCGTCAAGGAAATTTGAGTTAATCGCTGTACCTTCGCCTGCAAAACATCCATCGACACGCTCATCAGATTGAACAACTTCAACAATCGGCAAATCAAACTTTTTCGCAAACTCGAAATCCCGCTCGTCGTGCGCCGGAACAGCCATAATCGCTCCGGTGCCGTAGCCCATCATCACATAGTCTGCCACCCAAATTGGAATTTCTTTTCCATTGACTGGATTGATGGCGTAAGCGCCAGTGAAAACTCCAGTTTTTTCTTTGGTCGCGTCTGCCCGATCAATGTCTGTCTTTTTTCCAGCCTCTGATACATAAGCCTCAACCTCTATCCGATATTCATCTTTAACAATCCTACCCACAAGCTCATGCTCTGGCGCCAACACCATATAGGTCGCCCCAAACAAAGTATCAGGACGAGTGGTGAAAATGCGGATAACCTCATCAGAATTAGAAACTTTAAAATCCACCTCTGCGCCTTCACTGCGACCGATCCAGTCTTGTTGTTGTTTTTTGATTTTTGGTAAGTAGTCGACTGTGTCTAAATCATCGAGCAATCTTTGCGCGTATTTTGTGATGGCAATCATCCACTGCTCTTTGTCCCGCTTTTCTACCTGGCCACCACAACGCTCACAAACGCCGTTTACAACTTCCTCGTTAGCAAGCCCGATCTTACAACTCAAACACCAGTTGATTTTAGTTTTTGCTTTATAAGCCATTGACGCTTTGTAAAACTGTAAAAACATCCATTGTGTCCATTTGTAATACTCCGGATCGGTTGTGTTGATTTCTCGAGACCAGTCAAAGGAAAACCCAAGTGACTGAAGCTGACGACGGAATGTGTCTGTATTTTCTTTTGTCACTTCTTGTGGCTTGCGATGATTTGCAATTGCGAAATTCTCTGTTGGCAAGCCAAAAGCGTCCCAGCCGATTGGATAAAGAACATTTTTCCCCTCCATGCGCTTTTTGCGAGCTATAATGTCAATTCCCGTATAGCTTCGTGGATGCCCAATGTGCAAGCCAGCGCCTGATGGGTATGGAAACTCAATTAAACAATAGTATTTTTCCTTGTCGGAAGCGTCGCTGGCATAAAAAACGCCTTCGCGCTCCCATCGTTGTTGCCATTTTTTCTCAATGTTTTTGTGATCGTAAGACATAATATAGATTTGTTCGCTTCTATGGTATCGCAAAACTGCGGTTATTGGGAAGTTTTGACAAACCGGCCTGTACGAGGCAAGATGATTCTGCATCCGCGATGCCAACCCCACGCCCAGGAGAAGAGCATGTCCCGCAATGACCTCGACAGCACCACCGCATTAAGCGCAGTTCTCAGGAGGCTGGCGATCTACCTGATCGTCGGCGTGATCCTCTCGATGGTGATCTTCACAGGCATCGCATGGATAGCTGTGAGATACCTCAACAACTACACGTTCGACAACTCTTTCGATCAAGCAAGTGAGCAGGTCGTGGAGTTCGTGCCAACGCCAGAAGAGATCGAGTTCGCACGCACGGTCGTGGGAGAAGGGTGCGATGGCACGAACTGCTTTGTGTACATCGCCGACCCAAGCATGAGCGCAGAACTTGGTGACGCTGACACAAAGCGAGCCAAATTTCTGCGTATGATCACTGCTAAAGGCGACGACCTTTCCTTCGGCATCAGCGAAGGACGCATCTTCAACGCAGTGAGTATGTTGTACTGCAAGCCAGAGGACAGGTGCGGTATTACGCCTCTCCAGATCGACGAAGGGATCTTTGAGCTCGTGATCTACGACGCACCGCGTCGTGATCACTCGAGCTACATCCAACCGAAACTCAAGTTCGTGAGGTCGCAAGAAGACCTCGATGCACAACACGGCTGGTAGTCGCGCTCACTGCGCAACACCTCCCCAAACATAATCGTCTCCCGAGCCCACGGCTCGGGATTTCCGCATTTAAATATTTTCAAATTGGCCAAAAATTATCAATATATAATAACTTTACGAGTTTCGACGCGCTTTGACACGCTTCAACGACAGCTTCAACGACGCGATTGACAAAACTGCGTTTTGCATGCAATATGCATCTGCATTTTGCGCAAAGCCCTTTCCCCTCTCCCCCATTCCCACGGAGGAAATCATGTCCGACAAGTCCCGCAAACCCGACACCAAACCTCAGACCAACCCCAGCGACGACGACAAGTCTGAGGCCGAGATCGATGCAGGATCAGTGATCATGATGCTGATCATCTTCCTGCTAACCTCCCTGGGTTTTCTCTGGATGCATTTGCTTGATAGCGATGTATCTGAGGCCGATGTGGCTCCGACTAAGGCGACCGAGAACGAGATCACGCTCGTGTATGCGGTCGAAATGAATGGGTGCAACGCGCCCAACAACGACTGCTATATTTATGTAGCTAATGCTAGCGAAAGGAGCACGTTCCTGCGCCTGGTACTCAGCAATGAAGATGACCACCCGATGCCAGTTCGTCGTGGCACAATCCACGACATCGCTGTGCAAATGGAATGTGCCGAAGACAATCGGTGCAAGATCTCCACAACGCGCGACTACGAGGCGAGGATTCTAACGGTCAAGCTTGCAACAAGCTCGCTCAGCCAAGATATCCAGCTCGTCGTTCCGCTCCTCGGCGACGAGGACTAACAAATGCTGACAGCGCAACCGTTCCGGTTGCGCACAAAAAATCGTGTCCCGAGCTTGCAAGGCTCGGGATTTCCGCACTTAAAAATACAGTCCCGCCATCGGCGGGACTGTATTTTTAAATTTCTATTTCTGTGTCTCTTGTAATCTTTCTAATCCCAGAATAAACGCTCCACGACGCAGGTCAGTATTATACTTTTCCTTTCTCTCCCAAACCGCGTTTGTTGCCTCTGTCATCGCTAACTTGAGCTTGTCGTCAACCTGGCTTTCAGTCCAAACCTCGCCTTTCATATTCTGCTCCCACTCATAATAACTCACTGTCACGCCTCCTGAATTTGCCAAAATATCTGGAATCACCTCAATTCCTTTCTCTCGCAAAATATCATCAGCCTCAGGAGTTGTTGGTCCGTTTGCGAGCTCAAGCATTACTTTTGCTTTTATATTTCCGGCATTTCCAGCATGAATCTGGTTTTCCATTGCAGCTGGAATTAAAAGTCCGCACTCAATTTCTAGTAATTTTTCGTTTGTAATATTTTGGGCGCCTGCAAAATTCTGAACAGATTTTGTTTCATCTTTATGTTTTGCAAGCGCGTCAATATCAAGCCCTGCTGGATTATAAACTCCACCGCTTGAATCTGATGTTGCCAAAACCTTCCAGCCATGGCGATGCATAATTTGCGCCATCATGCGTCCTGCATTTCCAAATCCTTGAATCACCACTGATTGCATCTCTGGCTCGAGTAATAATCTTTCTTTTAAAGTTTCAAGAACATAATATCCGCCAGTTGCCGTAGCTGTTCCGCGCCCGGCTGATCCGCCAGCCTTGATTGTTTTGCCAGTTACAACAGCGGGATGTCCAAATTCATCCGCAACCCAATCCATTTCGCGTGGAGTTGTATTAAGATCTGGCGCAGGCACATCGATCTCTGGGCCAATAACCCCCTTCATTGATCTTACCCAACCGCGAGTGAGTTTTTCCAACTCTGCTTCTGAAAGTTCTTTTGGATTAACAATCACACCGCCTTTCCCGCCGCCCATTGGTATTCCGCAAACAGCGCACTTAAATGTCATCCAAGTGGCAAGCGCCTTTACTTCATGAATATCAACCTGCTGATGATATCGAATACCTCCTTTAAATGGCCCACGCCAATTATTATGCTGAACGCGGAAACCTTCAAACATGCGCAACGAGCCATCGTCCATTTTTACAGGGATCGCTACTCGCACTTCACGCATTGGAATATTGATTTGTTTCAAAACATTTTCATCAATTTTTGCAAGTTCTGCTGCTCGGTGGATTTGATTTAGTGCGTTTTCAAATACATTGGGCATATACTTATTTTATTTTGGTTATTGGTGGGGGAAGGGATTAAGAGTTATTAGACAGCCACCGCTCTGCGTCGAGCGCTGCCCAGCATCCGGTTCCGGCCGAGGTAATTGCTTGACGATAATAAGGATCAATCACATCACCGCAGGCAAACACTCCTTCCACATTGGTTTTTGCTGTCCCAGGAACATTCTTAATATATCCTTTGGCATCAAGCTCGATCTGACCGGCCAGAAAATCTGTGTTTGGTTTGTGACCGATCGTGACAAAAAATCCATCAGCCGGAACATCGTGTTCTTCATTTGTTTGATTATTGATCACGCGGATTTTTTCAAGTTTTTGATCACCAATCAATTCTTTAGCTTCAGTAAAATACATGAACTTAATTTTTGGATTTGCAAGCGCTCGCTCTTGCATGATCTTTGATGCTCGTAGTTCATCCCGACGAACCAAAACTGTCACTGACTCAGCAAATCTGGTTAGAAAATTCGCCTCTTCCATGGCCGTGTCTCCCCCACCAACCATAACTACTTTTTTATCGCGGAAAAAAAATCCATCACATGTTGCGCAAGCCGAAACTCCCTTACCCTTAAATCGATCCTCTCCTGGAATACCAAGCCATCGCGCTGATGCGCCTGTGGCAATAATCACGGCGTCAGCCGAATAAGTGTCAGACCCTGTCTTAACAACAAAAGGCCTTGATGACAGACCAACCTCTGTAATTGTCTTTCCAGCAATTTCAGCACCAAATCGCTCAGCTTGTTTTTTTAACTTTTCCATCAAATCTGTCCCTTGAATTCCATCTGGTTCTCCTGGCCAATTCTCAACCTCAGTGGTAGTTGTCAGCTGTCCACCCGGCTGATCGCCAATAAAAACAATTGGATGGAGCTCAGCTCGGGCAGCATAAATCGCAGCAGTATACCCAGCCGGACCAGAGCCGATGATAATAAGTTTGTGATGCATAGGTTTAGGAAGTAGAAAGTTAAAAGTTTAAAGTAGAAAGTTGAAACTGGAAGTTAAAGATTTTAGCTTTATACTTTTAGCTTTCCACTTTCAACTACCATCTATCCGTTACTCCAAATGCTTAACGATTTTTTCTTTTAACATGTCCTTGCTCATTGATCCTGAAAATTGTTCAATAACTTGTCCGGATTTGAAAATAATAAAAGTTGGAATGGAAAGAATATTAAACTGTCGAGCCAAATCTGGATTTTCATCAACATTCACCTTACCTACAACCACTCCATCAAGCTCTAAAGCAAGTTCGTCCACAATCGGGCTCATTAGTTTACAAGGTCCACACCATGTGGCCCAAAAATCAACCAGCACCAAACCCTGTGCTTTTAATACATTTTCGTCAAAATTATTGGTCGTAAGTTCCATAGAAATGATTATTATTAATTAGTAATCAGTGCTGGCATTTTATAACGAGAGCGACATCTGTGCCAGTGGATAAAAACCTTCTCCCCCCATCCCAACGCCAAGATGAACCTTCTTAATGGGTCTGGGGATTGACACTCACCAAACTTTTTGCTAATATTCCAACATCGCTTCAACCACGCACGGAGGTGCAATTATGAGCGAAAACAGAGTAAACCCCAACAATCAACTGGCGTCGGACCTCAACATGCTCAACTCCTCCATCGCAATTATGTGCATTCTGGCCGTCGTATTCTGGTACATCGCGTGCTGTTCCGCCTATGACCAGATCGCGACCATGAAGCGAACCCAAACAGAACACGAGCAACAGATCAGCGAGCTGAAGCAGCTCGTCATCCTCCAGATCGAGCGCATCGATGCGCTCGATCCCGATGCAGAGGCCAAGGATCAACCCAGCTCCGAACCGGGACAGCTCGTGACCTACGGCATCGGTGGCGCAAAGCTCTAGACCTGACCTCGCGCCCCCCTCACCGCTTCTCCCCAGAGAGGCGGTTCGTGCTTTGAATAAACATTTCACTTAGTGAACGATCGTTCACTAAGTGAAATGCAAATGATCAAAAAAACTCACAAAAATATGGATTTATTAAAATAATATTTTTCATAGTATGAACGATCGTTCATACTATGAAAAATAATTATGTACTTTATTGATCACTTCAAAAGCTTAGAATTTGTGTTTAGTCTTCTAAAGTAAATGATGGATAATAGCAAAATTTCGGCAAATACAATTGAAGTAATGTATGTCAAAATCAAAGCATTGTATTGTTCAAGGGCAATTATCGCCAAAATGTTTGAAAGTACATACATTATCCAAGTCGATATTGTCTCGCTTAACGGATCTTTATAGGTCTTTCGGTAGCTTGGTATAAACCCTAAAACATCAATCGCAGAAACAATTACCACAGCCAGAATCGGATTATCAAGTTGCCACCAAATAAGAATCGCAACCAAAGCAACAATCAAAACGGTTGTATCGCTATGAGTAATATCTCTTGTTCCAAACTTAATTGAGAGCAAAAACACAATAAAAACAAGAACCAAACATATTGTAAGTGTGATCGCGCCAGCTCCCCCGCCCCCAGTCCACATTGCCACAACCGCTGTCCCTTGTGTCAAAACCCAGATCAACCATGTAAACATATGTGGTCTTGTCTTCTTTGTTAACATGTCCTTGATATAAGGAGCAAAAGCAGCAATGCCAATAATCGCTGAAACAATTCCAATAAATAATTTGATATCCATACAAATTAATTCTATCACGATCAAAAAGAATACGCCGTGATCGTCAAAATGATCGTCAAAATAAAAATCGCACCAATTGTCTGGTGCGATTTTTTTATTCTATCTTGACTTTGACCCTTCAACTTCCAAGGTTCTTGCCTTTTCCTCTTCTTTGTAAATCTCCAAAATGTCATCTGGTTCGATTTTGGCTTTGCCTGCAAACTCAATTCCACAATCATTTCCTTGTTCAACATCTTTTACAACCATCTTTGATATTTGCAAACCTTTAATTTTTCCTTCAGCTATAACCTGTTCGTCACGGACAACACGAGCAGTGGCGCCAACTTCGATTCTTCCTTTTGTTACTTTTCCTCCAATAACACATCCTTTTTCCATCTTCTGGAATGTTGCCAAAATCTTTACTGACCCTAACTCTGTATAAACCTGCTCGGCCGGAATAAGTAGACGCAAACGATCAACTAGATCTTCAAAAAGTTTATAGATTACTGCGTAACGAGAAAGCTCAACTTTTTTATCACGAGCCAAAATTTCTACAGCTGTTGGTGGCTTAACATTGAATGCGAAAATCCAAGCGTTTGAAGCTTCGGCACTAAGTACATCAGCGTCTGTGACATTTCCTAGACCACGAGCAATAATCTTCACTCCAACATATGGACTCTTAATTTTATCAATCATTCCGATAATCGCTTCCAGAGAACCAAGCACATCAGCGCGAATAATAATATTAAGATTGACCTTTTTGTCTGAGCCCTCTTCTTCTAATCCAGCATCTTCTCTTTGGGAAGAATGAACTTTCATTTCGCCTGCTCCAATTTTTCGCGATGGTTGCTCTTTTAGTTTCTCCAAAGACTTTGCATCTTCTGGAACCTCCATTACATCTCCAATTGAAGGAGCGTCTTTAAAACCAAGAATTCGTACAGGGGTTGATGGCACTGCCTCGGAAATCTTTTTTCCATCCCATGCTTGCATGGCCCGCACTTTTCCATAATAAGCTCCCCGCACTCCCAGCGCATCTCCAAGATGCAAAGTTCCTGATTGCACAAGTACTGTGGCAACTGGACCTTGTGATTTTTCAACTTTGGATTCAATAATTGTGCCTATAGCTCGACGGGTTGGATCAGCCACAATCTTTTCCTTTTCCATATCAGCCACAAGCAAAAGCATGTCCAAAATCTGATCAATGTTTTGATTTAGCTTGGCAGAAATCGGAACCATGATTGTTTTTCCTCCCCATTCTTCTGGAATTAACCCCAGCTCGGCAAGTTGTGTTTTTATTTTCTCAATGTTGGCGTTTTCCTTATCAATTTTGTTGATGGCCACTAAAAACGGGAGCTTGGCAGCTTTGACAATATCAACCGCTTCCCGAGTTTGAGGTTGCACTCCGTCATCGGCTGCTACAACGATTATCGCAATGTCGGCAACTTTCGCGCCTCGTGAACGCATGACAGTAAATGCTTCGTGACCAGGAGTATCAATAAAAGTTATTTCCCGATCATTGCGCACAACCTGATAAGCACCAATGTGCTGAGTGATTCCGCCGTGCTCAGTATCAACCACATTTGTGTGACGAATTGCATCGAGCAATTTTGTTTTTCCATGGTCAACATGTCCCATCACCACCACAACTGGCGCACGATCTGTGATGTTGTCTCTATTTGCCAAAACTACTTCTAACTTTTCTAAACCTTTTTGATCATCTTCCTGTTGAGTTTTATCTTCTGGTTCAGTTATAAATCCGAGATCCTCGGCAATAATAGTTGCAGTATCAAAATCAATGCGTTCATTTAATGAAGCTAAAATACCGGCACGCATCAGTTCTTGCATAACCTTAGCAATTGGCATTTCCAGCTTGTCTGAAAATTCTCGAACAGTCAGAGCTTGCGGAATGCTAATTTTTTGTGCAGTTCCTTCAAGTACTCTTTGCTTGCGCTCAGCTCGGGCTCGTTGTTCGTCACGCTTTTTTCCTAAAAACTGACGCTTTCGATATTGTCGCCAAGCATATTCAATTCGACCAGCTTCACGATCTGGAATTTTGATGGCCTTTGAACCAATATCAAAACCAAGTTCTGGCAGCTTATCTCGTAGCTCGTCAGTTGAAACACGCAATCTTCGTGCTAATTCTGAAATATTCATGGCACAATGATACGAAAATTAGGGGAAAATGTCAATTTAAAGGGTTTATATGATATAAAGGGACGCAGAGGTCGAAAGGGTAAAAATGTTTAAGTTTTCTATCTTAAGAAACAATCAGACACTTATCGAACCAAACTCATCAACCTAACCGAATCTGATCCTGATGGTGCGCAGGCGCCGACTTCTAGGACGCTATTTTCAAAAAGAAGATAATAACCTGTTCTGGCCCGAGAAAAATCTTCATCAGCAGTGTCATAGACAAAATCAGGTAAAACCTCAGGCATATAAACCTGCAGGTCAAGACAAGAGCCTGACATTTCCCCGGCCGCACATTGACTGCCATATAATTGATCGCAACCTTCTCCAATACCAATCATCGCCTTTTTATCTTGCGCTTGCAAAATTACTTCTTGAAATAAATCAGGATCTTCTTGCTCAAGTTGCAACAAAGCTTGCATGTATGTCCCCACATGATTCACCTGCTGATTTCGATAAGCGTCCTGGAATGAATCGCTTGGGCCAGTTAGCGCAATAACAATAAGCGACAAACAAATAATAAGAACAAACGCAATGATTAATTCAATAATTGTGTAACCATGGGGTTTGTTCATAAAAAAGGTTTAAAGAGTTGAAAGGAATGAAGGCATCGCTTTATTTCCCATTCCGACGGTAGGAGGAATCTTCTCGAGAAGACCTCTCCTATCGTTAGTGTGGGAATAAGCATATTTATAAAGTGGAAGCTATATTAACCCCCTCCTACTCCCCCTTGCGAAAGGGGGAGAGACCGAGTTGTCGTCCGGCATCTGAGTTCTGTCGTCTGAGTTCTGTATACTCTGCGATCCCATCTCATGTATACTCCCATTATATGACTAAATCTGGATTTCTTCTAATTGATAAACCAATTAACTGGACGAGTTTTGATATTGTTGCCAAGTTGCGCAGTATCACTGGCATTAAAAAAATCGGCCATGCCGGTACGCTTGACCCTTTTGCTACCGGTCTTCTGATTGTGGCAATTGGACGAGACGCAACCAAACAGATCGACCGGATCGTGGCATCAAACAAAACTTATGAAGCGGAATTTGTAATTGGTGCCACCACAGAAAGCCTTGATACTGAAACTGAAGCCATCATCGATCCTAATATGCCCGAGATTTCGCAAGACCAGATCGTTAAAGCAATGACAGAACTAACCGGCGAAATAGACCAAATCCCACCAATGTACTCAGCCATCAAAATTGATGGCAAGCGACTTTATAAATTAGCGCGTAAAGGTGAAGAGATTGAGCGCGAGCCACGGCATGTGACAATCCATGAATTTAAGCTAATAAACGAAATTCAAGAAGACCTCCCCCTCCCCCTCATTCGTAAGGAGGGTGGATCAAATCCGGAACTCGCCTCCCCTCCTTCCCAAGGAGGGGGTGGGGGTGGTTGCCTATCAACCGTGACTCAAACAAAAGCAAAGAGTAAAGAGACCGATCGATCGATCATCATCAATGTAATAATCCAATGCTCCAGCGGAACATATGTCCGAGCCTTGGCACGAGACTTGGCAAAAAAACTTGGCACAGTTGGTTATTGTAAAAACTTACGACGGACTAAAATTGGCGATTTTGACATTGCTGACGCGATTGAAATCAACCAGGTCACTTCTGAGAATTGGCAGACATTTTTAAATAAAACAATAGCGTTATACTAAGCGAACAAAAAAAGTCTAAGGATCTCCCATAAAAGGTTCCTCGACTACGCTCGGAATGACAAAATAAAGAAACACAAAAGGGCGGTTCTTTTCAAAACCGCCCCACGATTAGGACTCAAGGAACAAGGATCAAGGCACCAGGAACCAGAAGGTTCAAGGTTATCAAGATCCAAGCTTCAATTACTGCGGAACAGAGAATCCTGACACAGACCCGTAGCTGACGAGCGGATCGGAGACCCTGCCCGTGCCAAGCTCGAGCTCGCCGTCGCTGAAGTAGAAGATCGGCGCGTCCAAGAACTGACCAACGGCATCATACGAATACTCGTCGCCAGCGCAGTCGATCCACAGGTCGTTGAGGTCCTGCAACCTGTTGTCATGAGTAAGAAGCATGATGCCGATCTCAAAGGCACCCAGACCGAACTCGCCAGACCCCATCACCGCACGGGCGCGACGAACAGAGCGACCTCGGTGACGGATTCCGAACTGTGCGGGAACCACCAGGACGGCGTGACCTTTCTGAGCCTCGGCGATGGCCTCGAAGGCAGCAGCCTTCTTCGCACTCTCGCGCAAGTGGTCGGAACGGAGCTTTCCCTTGATGTAGTTGACGAACTTGCCACCGAGAGTCTTGCTCAGCTCTGCGAGCACGCGTTCCACGGCTTCACCGTAGGTCTTAGCCAGGAGCTGCCAACGCAGAAGAGCAAATGGTCCTTCGACCCATTCAGGGAATGGTCCTTGCGAGGCATTCTTGTCGTAGGTCGCGGACGCAAGCTCCGGGAAGTGGGTCTTCAGGATGGCTACCTGCTCGACCATGGGCTTGGGAGCCTGATAACCGGAATGGTAGCCGTGGCGGCTCTCGACCTCTTCGTTGGCGAAGTCCTGGCTTGCCGACAAGCGTACCAGTGCTTCACGCACTGCGTTGCCGATCGGCTTCCTGAACTCATCACCAGAACGGCGGACCTGCTCCGCCCCCTTCTTGGTCAATACGCCTTCGCGGGCCATGGAGTCGATCACTCCACCGGCGACTGATGCCACCATGGCAAGAAGCTGATCTTTCTGTCCGGACGTGATGCTTTCGCCCACAATCCACCTCACTGCTGACATGCCCGAACTGCTCGGAGCCGACAACTTATCCCACCTTACGAGACAAGTATTTGATCAACCTTTCAAGATTGGCCAGATACTTGTCTCGTTTTATTTAAAAGAATAGACTTAAACCTAGCAAATATTATGCCCTATGTCAATCCGAAAACTCAGAAAATTGGCAAAACCTAGTCAAAAACCTTGAAATAATGCAGATTGACGAAAAGGCCTTATCGTGATATTCTTCAGTCAGTAAAAATTAACCGAGTTTGGAATAAAACGGATGAAAAAGACTGAACATATGACTTTCACTAATGAAACCGCAAATCAGGAAAGATACTTATTTGCGCAAAACATCGTGACAATCAAATAGCATACACCAGACTTCAAGTCTTCATCTTTTTGTTTCCAAACTCCATACAACCTTTATGTTATCACTAGATATTACCCTAGTGCTGACTGCAGGTCTTGGAGTATTTTTTATCGGCTCATTTGTCGGATATGCTATCCGAAAAGTGGTCATGAAAAATAAAGCTCGTTCTGTTGAAGAGCGCGCAGAAAAGATTCTACAGAAAGCCAAGGCGCAGGAGAAAGAGATTCTCTTGCAAGCCAAAGAAAAAGCACTTGTTGCCCTTGAAGAAAGTAAAAAAGAAGTAACTGATCGTCGCCGTGAAATGCAATCACAGCAACAACGATTAGAACAACGCGAAAACAAATTTGATCAACAGCTATTAGCGCTTGAAGATCGAAAAACAAAACTTGAACAGCAAAAATCTGAGGTAGAAAGAGTTCGTGAGAAAATTGAAGAAATCAAAAACGAACAAGTTTCAAAACTTCAAGCTATTGCTGGACTAACCCGAGAACAAGCACGCGAAGAATTATTTCACGCTATTGAAGAAGCGGAAAAAGAAACGCTTGTTAATCGAACTCGCAAACTAGAACAAGTAAGCGAAGAAGAAATTGAACGCAAAGCCCGTCAGGTTATTTCCTTAGCTGTGCAACGATTTGCATCTAGTCATGTAGTTGATGCCACCACCACCATGGTCGAACTTCCATCTGATGAGATGAAAGGACGAATTATTGGAAAAGAAGGAAGAAACATTAAAACCCTTGAGCGTCTTACTGGTTGTGAACTTATTATTGATGACACACCAGAAATGATTATGATCAGCGGCTTCTCCCCTGTTCGTCGTCAGGTTGCCCTCCGCGCTCTTCAAGCTCTTATCAAAGACGGACGAATTCAACCAGCTCGAATCGAGGAAGCTATTACTGATGCTAAAAAGAATTTGGCAAAGGAAATGAAAAAAGCTGGAGAAGATGCTCTTTACGAACTTGGCGTTCCGGTTTCATCAATTGATCCAAAACTTATCTCAATTTTGGGAAGACTAAAATTTAGAACCAGCTATGGTCAAAATGTTTTGCAACATTCAATTGAGGTTGCTCGCATTTCTGGAATGCTGGCCGAGGAACTTGGTGCAAATGTATTTGATAGTAAAAAAGGTGGGCTGTTCCATGATATTGGTAAGGCAGTTGATCATGATATGCAAGGCGCTCACCCTCAGATCGGTTATAACATCATGAAAAAGTTTGGCTTCCCAGAAGAGATTGCTTATCAATCTGTTGCCCATCATGAAGACAAGCCAAAAACTCTTGAAGGGGTGATCGTCAAAGCCGCTGACGCAATTTCTGGCGCTCGACCTGGAGCTCGACGAAATACTCTGGAAGAATATATTCAACGACTGCAAAATCTTGAAGACACAGCTAACTCATTTGAAGGAGTGGAAAAAGCATACGCTATCCAAGCTGGCCGTGAAGTACGCGTGTTTGTTAAGCCAACTGATGTGGACGAACTTAGTTCACAAAATCTAGCGCGTGAAATTGCCAAGAAAATCGAAACAGAACTTACCTACCCTGGTGAAGTACGCGTTACTGTAATCCGTGAGACACGAGTTGTAGAATACGCCCGCTAACCTTGATTTCAGGCCAAGGTTCGTGATAAACTAAAAACACTATGAATAAAGCAACACTTGCGCTCAGAATTTCCGAGCGACTTAATATCAATAAAAAAGATGCTGAAGATATGATTGCTTCATTGCAAGACATCATTATCGAAGCTCTAAAGCGTGACGAAGAAGTCACCATCGCCGGCTTTGGAACATTTTCCGCTCGTATGCGCCATGCTCGCAAAGGGGTTAATCCCCGCAAGCCAGATCAGATGATTGATGTGCCAGCAGTAAAAGTGCCAAAATTCAAAGCCGGTAAACGACTAAAAGACGAACTAAAAGCAAGTCTTGCCAGCACAACACCTACTTCAAATCCAGTAACAGCAGCGCCAACAGTTTAAACAGATAAAAATCGACCCTTGACTGAGGCTGTCCCAAAACTCCCGTTCAGTTGGGAGTTTTTGGTTTGGGAAAATAGCCAATAACAAAAAGATTCCCGTCTTGGGATTCTTGTCAGAGCATTTTCTTGAGGTTGTGAGCAAGTGAGATGAGACGCCATTCATTCGTCACGCCAGTGAATCCTCGAAGGTGGAATGAGGTAAAGTGGAGGTTGTGCTTAATGTTCGCGAATGCTGGTTCGACGTCTATCATGCGCCGTTGGTAGATTACTTGGCCGGCAACAGATGCAAGCTTTCTTTGCTGTTCCTGTGCGTACCGTTGCCACTCGTGCGCCACGGAGAGGTATTTCTTTTTCTTCGTTACTGGGTCGATGTGTTTGTACAGGATGCTGCGGTGTGGCGTATCTTCTGTTTCTTTTGCAAACCCTGGCCGTTGTTTTCTTTCTCGCTTCACGTGCTGCACGAAGGTGTAGATACGGCCTGCAACATCTGTGTAGGTATTTCGTATCTTGTCGTGCACATACTGCGTCATGTCTGGCGGTGTGGAGTGGATGGGAATATACGCGTCGATCTTTTCTTCCTCGCAGAACCGGTAGTTTGTCTCTCCGGAGTATCCCATGTCGGCGAGGAGAGTCTTCGGTGTTGTGCCGTGCATCTTTTTACAGGTTTCTACGGTTGGTACGAGGAGTCGTTGGTCGGCTGAGGTGTCGGCGACATGGTTTGCGAGCACGAGTCCGTTCTCGGTCATGATCTGCACATTGTAGCCATTCGCGAAATCGCCACGCTTCATCTTCATAAGGCGTGCGTCGGGGTCGGTGGTGTTTATCTTGACGCCACCCTCTGCGAGGACGGAAGCGGCGTGCGTAAGTTTGTGTAACCGTGCATCCACCCGGTCTCGTTTCTTTTGTAGCTCCTGCTGTTTCTTCGCTCGGCCAGCTTTTGTTTTGAGGTTTGGATCTTCACTATCTTCTTCGTCGCCGTAGAGCCTGTCCTCGGCGGCGTCAATGTCCTCAGCTTCCTGTATGAGGCTGCGGATTTTCTCTTCGAGCTCATCAGGCGTTGCATTCTTGCTCTTGTTGGCATTGGCGTAGATCTTCGTCCCATCCAAGCTCGCAACGCCAAACGAAACCAGCCCGAGTTCTCGTGCCTTCGTAACCACTTCCTTGAAGGCAGCCTCTAGGCAGTCGCCCTTCTCTTTCCGGAACCGAGCCAATGTTCGGAAGTCAGGCGTGTTGTTCCCCGCGAGATACATAAATGCCAAGTCCTGCCGCAAACACTGCGCAATCTTTCGACTGCTAAATATTCCGTTCATGTAACCGTAGATGAGGACGGAAAGCAACATGACCGGATGGTACGCGCTGCGACCGCCATGCGCATTGCCGTACCCAGACTCGATGGATGTGAGGTCAAGGCTATCGATGAATTCCGCAAGAACAACCGCTTCATGGGATTCACCGAGAAATACCTCATAGCTTGGCGGCAGAAGAAGGCTCTGGCTGCGATTATATTTCTTGAAGTTCATACAGGAAAATACACGATTTATTGCTTCCATTATACCAAAATGCGCTCACTTTCGTGAGCGCATTTTGTAGTGCATGTGAGTAATGGGACAGCCTCTTGACTGGGCCGGTTTTGTTTATTGAATTTTTTTAAAAAGCGAAAGCCCCGGTCACGCTAGTATGCATGAACCGGGGCCACATTAGGGTAAGCGCTCTTTTGACTCCACGAACCCTACGCCGTGGAAGAGGTTGTGAGCATGCCCGTTCTAGGATGGGCAACTCGGATTGAATGATGGTGGAGGCCTAGAACCTCCGGAGCGGCTAGTAACGGGCGCCGTAATTCTGGCGCTCGTCACGCAGCTCCTCGGCGGAACTGTAGAGATCTTCATCGACGGGTCGCCACTCGACCCTGTCGATGGCAACGGCACGACGGAGTGCGCCGTTGGCGGAGACCCTGACGCTCCAGTCTGCGTTTCGAAAATACCCATTCATCTGACCGGACACGTATGTCCAGTCGCCGACACGCAGGCCGTCATCCTCAAGCCAGTCGACCTCGGTGACACCTGCCTCCCAAAGGGCGCGGGCGACGCGCTCGAGGTTGGCCTGGTAGGTGACATCCCACTGGCGCGCCCTGGCGAGTTTCTCCTGGTACTCGCTCTCGGCCTGTTCGGCAGGGATGATCTCGAGCCAGCCTGTGTAGGCCTCCCGAGAACGGTGGTCGTGGCTGACCACCGCCCGGCGCCGGCCGTTGACGTACAGGGGCCTGTTCCTGAATAACATAAATTTAATTAAAAATTATCCCCTTTTTCTTAATCCAAAAACGATAAAAAATGGTAAAATATAAGCAGAAGGTAATAATAAATTTTGCTTATTTATGCAAAAATATAGTGAAAAAACTTCCGCCATGGTTATGAAAACCGAAACTGAAGTTTTTGATTTAATCGTTCCTGTCGATCATCCGTTTCGTCGATTGAATAGCATTTTGAATTTCTCTGATTTGGTTTGTCCGCTTCGTTCTTTATACAGTGACCTTGGTACAACAGGGTTGGATGTTGAAAAAGGTTTCAGAGCTTTATTGATTCAATTCTGGGAAAACTATTCTGACAGAGAAATGGAAAGATGTTTGCGAGAAAATCTGGCCGTTAGATTCTTCTGTGGTTTTGGTCTGACTGAAGAAACTCCGGTCTATTCATATTTCACCAAACTTCGTTCAAGAATCGGAGCCGAGAAGTTAGCTGATATGTTTAACAAGATTAATGAACAATTAAGACAAGCTGGTCTGTTTGGTGATGTTTTCACTTTCATTGACGCTTCAGCCATTGTCACCAAAACAGCTCTGTGGGAAGAAAGAGATGAGGCTATAAAGAATGGTGAAGAAAAACTTAATAATACCAATGTTCAGAAATACGCTACTGACAAAGATGCTCGTTGGGGCGTTAAGTCTAAAAATAACATTTGGTATGGCTATAAACGCCATCATGCTGTGGATATGAGATTTGGTTTAATAAATAAACTAGCTGTCACCCCAGCCAATGTTCTTGATTTTGAAACAGTTAAAAACGTTTGTCCAAAACAAGGCATGGTGTTTATGGACAAACTTTTCGATTGCAAAAAATCATACTTCTGGCTCAAGGCCAACAATTGTTTTCCTGCCACAGTCATGAAAAGAAATAATAAAAATAAAAATCGAGATTTGGATAATTGGCGTTCAAAAACCAGAATGCCTTTCGAAGGAAACTTTTCAAAACTTAATCATCGAGCTAGATATCGAGGACAGACAAAAGTATTATTTCAGTGTCTAGCCGAAGCTATCTGTCATAACCTAAAGAAAGCCATCAAAATCTTGCCCAATAATTCAATCCAACTTCAAACATAAAACATTTCCAAGGGCGGATTGTATTTAGAAGGACAGAAAAAGAACAAAAATCAATCCAAAATAAAAAAGATCCTAACATAGGAATCCTTAAATAGGGTTTGTTTTTTATTCTTGATAGTTTTTTAGGGCTTTGTTTCCTAATTCCTGCTTGAGGACAAGATTTCCCCTTTCCCCAAACGGGAGTTAGGAAATGACCGAATAACTTTCCGGTCGACCTAATT
>C687J13239_1000337_pt1 | contig 27982 bp, 26 predicted proteins | sample RifGroD2_FD_13239 | JGI IMG/M metagenome (IMG submission 13239) | reverse complement strand
ATTACCAGAAACAACAAATACAGAAATAGTAGCAAAAACAACAGCAATAAACACAGCAATAGCAGGATTAGTATTTGCAGGACAAGCAGCACTAGATACAGCGAAAACAGCCGAGTCAGCATTATTATCTACTGACTATGTAGACTATAGTGCAGTAACAACAGCATTAGCGTTACCAGAAACAACAAACGCAGAAGTAGTAACAAAAACAACAGCAATAAACACAGCAATAGCAGGGTTAGTACCAGTAGGAGTAGATGCAGCATTACAAGCAGCAAAAGACGCTGAAGCAGCATTAACATCTACTGACTACGTAGACTATAGTGCAGTAACAACAGCATTAGCATTACCAGAAGTAACAACATTAAATAAAACAGATAAAACAACAGCAATAAACACAGCAATAGCAGGATTAGTATTTGCAGGACAAGCGTCACTAGATACAGCGAAAACAGCCGAGTCAGCATTATTGTCTACTGACTATGTAGACTATAGTGCAGTAACAACAGCATTAGCATTACCAGAAACAACAAATACAGAAATAACAGCAAAAACAACAGCGATCAATAATGCGATAGCGGGATTAATAACAGTAGTAGCAAATACAAACTTAACAACAGCAAAAACAGCAGAGACAGCATTATTATCTACAGATTATGTAGACTATAGTGCAGTAACAACAGCATTAGCATTACCAGAAACAACAAATACAGAAGTAGTGGCAAAAACAACAGCAATCAATAATGCGATAGCAGGATTAGAATTTGCAGGACAGGCAGCACTAGACGCAGCAAAAACAGCAGAGTCAGGATTATTATCTACAGACTATGTAGACTATAGTGCAGTAACAACAGCATTAGCATTACCAGAAACAACAAATGCAGAAATAGTAGCAAAAACAACAGCGATCAATAATGCGATAGCGGGATTAATAACAGCAAATCTAAGTGAAATATCAGCTTCTGTTGCTAGTGGAGGAACATTTAAACAGTTTATGTCAACAACGAATGCAGTAATTAATATAACAGAAGTAGATATAAACGCAAACCCAGTAGCAAATCCAAATTTATCTGCAGTAGTAGTAAAGAATGGTGCAACAGTATTAACTTTAACTACACACTATACAGTAGATGATACAGCAAATACAATAACAATAAAACAATCATATCTAGATACATTATTAAGTGTTGATAGTCCAGTAACGATAACAATAGAAAAAACAGCAGGTGGATTAAGTGATACAGTAACATTAATAGTAAATCCACGTGTTTCTGGAGATGATAGAAATGTGTCATCAATAACAGGTAATAATATATTACTAGTAGGGGATTATGCATTTACTTTAGATCCAACAAATGTGGAATACAACTTAAATAACTTCATTATAGCAGCTCAAACTGCATATACCACTGATGCAGGGGTAACATATAAAGTATATTTCAAGGTAGGGACATCATGGTATGATATAAATAATGACCCTAACATGTTAACAGCATTAAACGTAACAACTATAAATTCGGATGGATTATTTAAATATTTGGATATGCAGTAATAATATTTATAATATCTTATATATTAGCACTTTAAACAATCAAGCAAAAAGTTTTGCTTGATTGTTTTTGTTTTATTGTATAGAATATAATAAAACAAAATGAGGCTTTTAATTTTAAATGATATCTGCTAATAAAAATAAATTTTAAAACATCAGCCTATTTATTTTAAAATCAAATATTTCTAAGGAGTGGATAATATGTTATTGAGCGTATTTGGAGGTAAAAAGAATATTGAACTGTTAAAGCCTGAAATTAATCCAAGTAATAAGATATTGTATATGCATGTGTTAAGGTTTGAAACATTTGTAAAATATAGTGAAGTTTTAAAAGTAATAGATGGGATAGAAGTAAAGCCAGAAAAATTTAAAGGGAAAGATAGACTATTTGAGTAGATAGGAGATGAATTTGTTTACAATGAAGATAATTTTAATAGATTAACAGAACTAGCGAATAAATATAATCTAAAAGTACAGTTTCACTTTCCATTTGAAGGTATTGAAGGGAAAGTGTTAAACACATCTAATATGGAACATCATGATTTATATATACAGATTTTTACTCAATATGCTGAAGTGGTAAAGAAATATGGATTTAATGGCAATATAACTATACATCCACCTAATTTAGACGATCATAAAGATGTTGATAAAGTAACACAGGCACTTTTAAATACAAATCAACTACTAAAGAGACTAGGGACAGAAGCAGAAAGTAATAATTGGAATATGGTTATAGGTGTTGAAAATCAACCTATGCCTAAGATAAATAATTACGATATAGACACATTGGGGTATGATATAAATCATTTTGATATTATGCTTAAAGGTACCAATAAGCATATACAGATAACTTTAGATAGTGGACATAGATTATTAGCAGAGGATTTTAGTGCAAGTGAGATTGTAGAGTGGTGTCAAAAAAATGATAAATACCTTACTAACTTTTACTTTCACCAAAACGATGGAATAAATTTAGAGATAACAGAAAAAGGAAAATCATGCGATGTACATGATGTTGCAATTCCTGGAGGGGTACATGGTTATAAAATGTATTTAGGAAGAGCGATTTTAGAAAATATACCACTTAACTTAGAAGTTAATTTTAAAAACTATTCTCAGGAACAAATACTTGAGTATGTTAGCTTTTTAAGGAAAGATATAGATTTTGTATTTGAAGAAATAAATCATGACTTGGATGCTAACTTAGAAGATGATAAAGAAATTAAGCAATAAAAATAAGAAGATGAGGGGGAAATTAAATGAAAATTTATCCAAACTACAGGGTTTCGGTATCTATTATAATTGAACATAAGGGTAAAGTACTTTTAGCTAAAAGGTCAGAAAATACAGAAATACGTCCAGGAAAGTGGGAAGTTCCTGCAGGAAAAGTAAAATATAGCGAGATACCAGTAGAAGCACTAATAAGAGAGGCTAAAGAAGAAACAAATCTTGATGTTGAATTAATTAAGGAAGTAGAAGTTAGAGCGGTAAAACTAGAGAGTGAAATAGAAGAAGTCTATAGGCTAATCTATACATATTTAGTTAGACCCAAAGATGGAGATATATCAAGTTTAAAAATGAGCAATGAGCATACAGAGTACGCATGGGTAGATAAAGAATCATTAGCAGATCACAAATATGATTCTTTGCATGAAAATGTAAGGAGAACGGTAGAGTATATATTGAATTAGGAAAATAAATATATGAAAATTGTGAAGTGGAGAATCTTTAAGTTTTACGCATGAATTTTATTTAGTGTTATGAATATATATAATTTATAACACTAAATAATTAATATGGAGGCGTAAAAATGAGTTATACTAATGTATATGGACAGCCACAAGGAGAAGCAGAATCTGCTACTAATAAATTAAGAGAAATATTAATAGCAGAGATTGTTGCTATTAATGGCTATGCAGAGCATATTGCTAATTCGAATATGGAAGATGTTAATGAAATCTTACATCACATTATGGAAGAGGAACAAGAACACTATGATATGATTATTGAGCTTCTTCGTAAGTATGACCCTGTACAATATAAGATGTATTTAGAATTTAAAAAAGAGAATACTGGACCTAAATCACCTATGCAAAAATATGTTCCTGATTACAATAAACAATTAATCTTAAACAATATAAGGCATGACTTGAAAGGAGAGTTTGAAGCTATAATTCTTTATGAAGAAATAATAGCTATCACTCCTAATAAGGATATAAAAAATACAGTAACTGAAATAACTAATGATGAAAAGGAACATGTTGAAGAGCTAACACGGTTATTATTAAAATATAGCCAAAACTAATTTAAAAAGCTAGGACAATTACTCAAACCCGAGTAACTGTCCTAGCTTTTTAAATTCTGTAATACATTTTGTTTACGAAACACCACATTAACTGCTTTCTGTGAAAAAGATTAGAAAAGTAAATATGTGGTATTCTGACACGAAATAATAATAATAAATTATTGCATATTATTAATTAATATACTATAATATTTATATATTGTTAAAGTGTGGAGGGTGATTTAATGGATGATTTACAGGAAAGGTTATTGGAGGATACTTCGTTTTTGGTTATAGATTTTGAAACTGTTACACCGAAAGGAATTCCGCCAGAACCAATAGAATTGGGCATATTGAGAATAAATAATGGATACGAAATAGATTATCAATCTGGTAAGAGTACCTTTATTAAGCCTCCTGTGGGAATTCATTTAACAAGTTTTGACACTGTACAAACAGGAATTACGGAAAAAGATCTAGTTGATTCTCCAAACTCTGTGGAAATAATGAAAAGGTTAGATAGGGTATGTGGACAAAAGGAGTACATATTTATTGCACAAAACGCTAAATACGAAGCAAATATAATTTCAAGGTATGTAGAAGAAAATCCTAATTTAGCAAAGACTAAGTTTATAGATACAATTTTGCTTGCAAAGAATGTAGTACCAGGTCTTGCTAATTATAAACTTGATACTATCGTAGGATTCTTATCTATAGAACCGTCTAAAGATAGACATAGGGCATTACCCGATTGTATATTAACTGCACAGGTTTTTGTTAAGTTACTAGAACTTACAAATAAAAAGAAAAAAATCACTTTTATTCGGGAATTGCTAGAAATTTGTGAAATACAAGCTAAACACAGTACACTTGACAAAAGAGCTATACCTAAGCAGATATCAATATTTGATATATAATTTAGTGTAGTATTTAGTACTATAAATACTTTACACTACCTTAATGAAAGGAGAGATAATGAGATGGAGAATAATAAGAAAGAAAAAACTAATATAATAGTTAATAATGAAAATGATGCTATATTTTATATAGACCCGCTTGATGGCGATGGTTTTAGATTTCCTTATTTACTGTACACTCCTAATAATATAAAAAACGGATCGCCTATATTTGTAGCTGGAAACAATAGCCGTGAAATAAATAAAGATTATGAGGTGGATATTGAACAAGCATTTAATATGATAAAAGGTACTTTGAAAATTCCTATATTTAATGAATCTCGAGTACCAATACTGATGCCGATATTTCCTAGTTTTTATGGAGAGTGTGGAGAGTGTGGAGAGTGTGAAGAATGTGAAAAAGAAAAATACATACAACAGTTATCCAGAAATACAATGCTAATAAAAGATGGTAATTTAGCAAGGATAGATTTACAATTAATCGCTATGATTAATAATGCAAAAGAATTATTATTAAAATATGAATAAATTACAGTTGATAAAGTACTAATGTATGGATATTCTACATCAGCAGTTTTTGCATATAGATTTGCATTACTCCATCCAGAAATAGTAGAGGCAGTTTTTGCTGGAGGAGTAGGTGGGGCTATACCTATTCCACTAAGCGAGTACAAAGGTGAAAATCTGATATATCCTGTAGGTACTTCAGATTTAGAAAATATAATAGATTCAAAATTTAATGAAGAAGCATACAGAAAAGTAAAACAATTTTATTTTATGGGTTCAGAGGAGAAAAAAGTAATGAACAATGGAATAGAACATTATAATATACCTAAATTCACCTCATTGTATGATGAGGATGTTGGGTCACTTACTTGTAGAGTATTAGGAGAAGACATGTATGATAGAATGAACAAATTAAACGAAATTTACATAGAAAATGGGTACGACAATATAACTTTAAAGATTTATGAAGGATTTGGACATGTTCAAGAACCTAGTTTTTCTGATATGTATAAATTTTATAGTGAATATTTAGAAAAAAGCAATCTAAGCTCATAAGAATATAAGATGCAGTGGGGTAAAATATAAAATAGCCTGTAAAGTGGTAACAAAAATGTTATAAAAAATATAACAGTAATTGAGAAAAATATATGGGAAATATCTAAAATGAATTGAAAGTAGAAAAATAAAGAGTAATGTCGAGTGGTGTCAAGTATTATTGACTTCATGGACTGGTTAGTGTATACTAATGTTAATATAGTGTAATAATTAATAAATAAATAAATATAGTAAGGGGTTGGTGTTTCTTGACAACAGAGATTTTATTTTTAGGAGTACTTATTTTGTTAAATGCCTTTTTTTCTTCGGCAGAGATCGCACTTATCTCATTGAATGATAATAAGATTAAGAAAATGTCAGAAGAAGGAGATAAAAAAGCAAAGCTTGTGGAAAAATTGTTAAGTGAACCTAGTAAGTTTTTTGCAACCATTCAGATTGGAATAACATTAGTAGGATTTTTTGCAAGTGCATATGCAGCAGAAAGTTTTGCTGATGGATTTGTGAATGCACTTAAAGGATTTGGACTAGCTATACCAGAAGATATATTAAAAACCTTTTCTATTACAATAATAACTATAATTTTAGCATATTTTACTCTAGTATTTGGAGAACTAGTTCCAAAAAGAATTGGAATGCAAAAGGCAGAGAAAATATCTTTTTTTGCTGTAGAAATATTGAACTTTTTGGGATATATAACAAGTCCTTTTGTTAAGTTTTTAACTATATCAACTAATTTATTTCTAAGACTAACAGGTAATAGTGTGATAGATAATGATAAAATAATAACTGAAGAAGAAATTAGAATGATGATTGATATAGGTGAAGAAAAGGGAACTATTCGATTTGATGAAAAAGAAATGATTAATAATATATTTGAATTTGATAAAACAGAAGTTTGTGAAATAATGACTCATAGAACAGAAATAGTGGGCATTCCTGTCACTTCTAAAATAAATGATGTTTTGGATATAATAAACAAAGAAAAGTTTACCAGAATACCTGTATATGAAGAAAGTATTGACAACATTATAGGTATATTTCATACAAAAGATTTGCTGAAATTTATGAATAATAATATAGAATCTTTCGACTTAAAACAATTACTTCGAAAACCATGTTTTATACCACAATCCAAGAAGACGGATGAATTACTTAAAGAACTACGAGTAAATAAGAATCATATGGCTGTAATAATTGATGAGTATGGAGGTACTGCTGGAATTGTAACAATGGAAGATTTGATAGAAGAAATTGTAGGAAATATCTTTGATGAGTATGATGAAGAAAAAAAGTTAATTGAAAAAATAGACGAAAACACTTTTGTTTTTGACGGAATAGCAAGTCTAGATGTAGTAGGAGAAACAATGGGTGTAGAGATGCCAGTGGATGATTACGATACTTTAAGCGGATTCCTTATGGGACAATTAGGGAGAATACCTGATGAAAAAGAAAAACTTACTATTGAATATGCCAATATAGTATTTAAAATAGAGAAGATAGAGGATAAGAAGATTTTGAAAGTAAAAGCATGTAAATCATAAAGAAGCAAAGAGATTATATGATAAATTGGCTAAGAATATTTGAAATTCAAAAGCTAACGAAGTTAATAATTAATACAGAATATAACTATTACACGGATTTAGTGATGAACTCAAGCAAGGAGTCGTATATATAAACGGTTTTTTGCTTGAGTTTTGTTTGCAGTATGGGAAAATACAGGGTGCAATTAAAACTTTTATTAAATTATCCCCCAAAATGCGTTATATCAAGGAACTTTTTTTAATTTGCATATTATCAATTATTTTGATACAATATCAATTAACTAATGATATAAAGGAGTGATGATATGATAAAAGTGAGAAAAAGGGCATTTGCAATTATAGTTAGAGAAAGTAAAATTTTATTTGGTTATGGGAAAGTTGATGGTAAATATGTTCACTTTTTTATTGGTGGAGGTATAGAAGGAAAAGAAACACCCGAAGAGTGTGTATTAAGAGAACTTAGAGAAGAGGCTAATGTTGATGGCGACATTCTTTTTGCATTTAAAAATAATAAAGATGATAATGAATATGCTTTCCTTGTTGATATTGGGAATCAAGATGTTACTTTAGGTTACGATCCAGAAGAAGATAATAATAATTTAGAAGATAAGATGCTTCAGAAATTAGAATGGATTGGATTTGAGGAAATTTATAGATTTACTAATATTGATGTAACATATTTTAAGTTACTTTATGATGAGTGTGTAGATAGAAATTATAATATAAGTTGGTTTGACCATCTTAGAAGGTTGCTTGAAAAAGAAGAAGTGATTTAAAATGTAATAAAAAACTTAAAATATTTAATTAGAGGAGGTAGTTTATGAAAGTGATAAATAAATATTTATTACTATCTTTATTAGTTATTCTTATGATTTTCTGTACTTTTCCTGTTAGTGCTTCAACATCAGAATATGTAATTAGTAATTATGATGTAAATTTGACAGTTAATGAAAATAACACTTTAAATATTATAGAAAATATAGTTACATATTTCAAAATTGATAAGCATGGAATATTTAGAAAAATACCGCTTAAAAATGAAGTTATTCGTTTGGATGGTACTAAATCATATAATCGTGCTAAGATTAGCGACATAAAAGTAAGCGATAATTATACTACATATAATGAAGCAGGAAATAAGGTTATTAAGATTGGTAATCCTGATTATACACTAACAGGTGAAAAGGATTATACAATAAGTTACTCATATAATATTGGTAAAGATACTGGTAAGGGTTATGATGAATTATATTTTAACTTAATAGGTACTGGTTGGGATACAACGATTAGTAATGTAACTTTTACAATTAATATGCCAAAAGAATTTGACAAAAATAAGTTAGGTTTTTCAGCTGGCAATAAAAATTCAATAGATAATAAAGATATTAATTATACTGTGGTGGGTAAACAAATAAAAGGAAATTATAGTGGAGTATTAGAAGCAGGGGAAGCTTTAACTGTTAGATTAGAACTACCAGATGGATATTTTGCTCTAGCAAGTAACAATTTTGATTATTTAATGTTGTTAGCAATTTTCTTGCCTATAATATTTACATTAATTTGTTTTTTAATGTGGATGAAATATGGTAAAGATGATAATGTGGTTGAAACTGTTGAATTTTATCCAATAGAAGGATTTAACAGCGCTGAACTTGGATTTATATATAAAGGTAAAGCTGATAAAACAGATGTGACTTCCTTAATTATTTATTTAGCAAATAAAGGCTATATAAAAATCACTGAAACTGAAGAAAAGTCTTTATTTTTTATGTCCAAAACATTTAAAATAATTAAGTTAAGAGATTATGATGGGGATAATAAAAATGAAAGAGTTTTTTTTCATGGTTTATTTAAATCTAAAGATGAAGTAACTGCTAGCGATTTATATGATAAATTCTATATAACAATAGAAGCTATAGTTGAAAATCTAAATAAGAAAGAAAATAAAGAAAAAATAATGGAAAAAAGTTCATTAGGAAAAAGATCTTTTGTAATAATAATGATTGTAATTACATTCTTAGTAATCACAATAAAACCTATTGTGGAATCTGGTGGAGTGTTAATGTTACCATTTGCATTGTTATTTCCAGGAATAGGATTCACGGTATTATTTGCCATGGTATTTGGAAAAACACCAGTATCAATAAAGATATTTGGATTAATATGGGGACTTATATTTGGTGGAGTTCCGTGGACTTTTATTGTATTGCCTGCATTACAAGCTGATGAAATGTATTTACTAGCATATATTATTGGTATTGCTTGCATTTTAGTAATGCTATTGTTTTTTAAAGCAATGCCAAAAAGAACAAATTATGGTAATGAAATGTTAGGAAAAATCAGAGGATTTAAGAACTTCTTAGAGACGGCAGAAAAGCCTCAATTAGAAGCTTTAGTTATGGAAGATCCATCTTATTTCTATAATATATTGCCTTATACCTATGTACTTGGGGTATCTGATAAATGGATTAAGAAATTTGAATCAATATCTTTGCAATCTCCAAATTGGTATGATGGTAGTTCATCATTTAATATGTTAACTTTCGGAAGTTTTATGAGTTCTACTATGTCATTTGCATCTAGTGCAATGTCATCTGGCAGTAGTAGCTCAGGTGGCGGTTCTTCTGGAGGAGGATCAGGCGGGGGCGGAGGTGGTTCTTGGTGAAAAATACTGGAGAACATTATGATTGGCAAGGTTTAGTTATTATAACATTTTTAATGTTATTTGGTGTAGGAGCAATATATTTTACTTGGGGTAATAACTCAGTTACATTAGATAATATTTATAATTATATATATAGCTACGGCTTGATAGCAATTATTTCTATATTTTTTATAAGCATTGGAATCTATTGTTGGTATACATATATTGTTAATGTTTGGCCAAAGCCGAAAGAAACAGTGATGTTTTTAAAAGAAATTGATTCTAATTCACCATATCCTATATTCACTTTTATGGATAATAAAGGTAATACAATTATGTTCACTAATGAACCTGATATGTTTGATGAATCTGAACAATCTACTTATGAAAAAGGTAAGTTTTATAAAGTGTTAAAGACAAAGAATAAGATATATAAGATTTTAGAAACTTCTACTCAAACATTTGAAATAAAAAAAGAGAAGGTTAGTTATTGGCTGAATTGGTATAGTCCGATGGGTTACTTTGAAAATTTATTATTACTACCTATTTTATATGTAATGTTTATTCCAGGATTATTGAGTTTTCTTATGGCTAATGGATTTGATAAAATATATGGAATTGCTTTTTCAGCATATCCAGGATATCTTATAGTATATGATATTGTCCAAAAGGTAAAACGAAAATAAGTGTTTTTCAGGCAAAGAAGATAGTGTCAAAAGTTTTATGAAAAAATGACAGGGAGGGGGAAGATAATACTGATAAAATATATTGAATAGAAAGAGATAGTGTAGTATTTAGTACTATAAATATTTTACACTACTTAATGAAAAGAGGAGGAAAATATAATGGAACAAAAAGAAAAAGCTTTAGTGGTGGGTGTAGACCTAAAGGGCGAAATTGATTTTGAATATTCGATGAAAGAACTTGTGAACCTTGCAGAGGCAGATGATATAGAAGTTGTATTTGAAGTGACTCAGAGACTAGATAAAATCAATACAGCGCATTATTTGGGTACAGGGAAGATTGAGGATATAGCGAGGATTATCGATGAGAAAGATATAAAAACGGTGATTTTTAACGATGAATTATCACATACGCAAATTCGAAACTTAGAAGAAAAATTGGCATGTAGAGTAATAGATAGAACATTTCTTATTTTAGAAATTTTTGAAAGAAGAGCAAAGACGAAAGAAGCTCAGCTTCAAGTTGAAATAGCTACACTGCAATATATGCTACCTAGACTGATGGGCCTTGGAAAATCACTAGGACACCAAGGTGGAGGATCTGGGGTTAAAAACAGAGGATCAGGGGAAACAAAAATAGAGCTAGGACGTAGAAAAATAGAAGATAGAATTATCATTCTAAAGAAAGAACTCGAAGTACTTGTTGCTCAGCGCAAGGTGCAGAGAAGAAAACGTAACAGAAAAGATATCAAAGTAATCGCTTTGGTAGGATATACAAACGCAGGGAAGTCAACCGTTATGAATAATATGCTGAATTTATGTAGTCAACCCGAAGATAAAAAAGTATTTGAAAAGGACATGTTATTTGCTACTCTAGAAACATCGGTGAGAAACATTGTGTTACCAGATAATAAAGAATTTCTTTTGACGGACACAGTAGGTTTTATTAATAAATTGCCACATCATCTAGTAAAAGCGTTCAGATCTACTCTCGAGGAAGTGACAGAGGCTGATTTGTTAATTCATGTAGTAGATTATTCGGATCCCATGCATGCAACCCATATAGAAGTTACAAATAAGACACTAAAAGAGCTTGGTGTAGTGGGTATTCCTACAATTTATGCATACAACAAAATAGATTTAGTAGAAAGCGAAGAAAAGAAAGAGGAAGAAGGATGTGCATATATTTCTGCTAAGAATAATATAGGGATGGATAAACTTTTAACTAAAATCTGTGAGCAAGTTTTTGCAGACTATATAAGCTTTAAAGTGCTCATTCCGTATGATAAAGGGAGCATGGTATCATATTTGAATGAGAATGCAAATATAAAATCAATAAGCCATGAAAATGAAGGAACTCTAATATCACTTGAATGTAGAAAATCAGATTATGAAAAATATAAACAATATGAAATTTAGAAGATAAAACAATTCTACTAAAGTTAATAAATAACTAAAAGATAAGGGAGAGGATTATTTGGAAGACATTGCTGGAAAAGACTTGAAAGAGAAAAACATAAGAATAGTAGTAGTAAAAGTACAGATAGGGTCAGGTTTAATTTATTCACTTATTGCATTAGAATCTATTGAAACATCATAAAATATGAAGATAACCTGGTATAAATTTAATGGAATACTAAATAAAACTACATGATACGATTGGGAGGGTAGATTATGAAAGAAATTGTTTTTGTAACTTCTAATAAAGGTAAAATCGAGTCTGCACAACGGGATTTAATAGATGTGAAGGTTATATCTTATCCTTTTGATTTAATAGAGCCTAGGAGTGATGATATTCAAGAGATTGCCAAATATAAGGTTGTACAGGCATATGAAAAAGTTGGAAAACCTTGCATAGCCATGGATTCAGGGTTTTTTATAGAAGCCCTAAATGGATTTCCGAGAGCAAATGTAAATTTTGGTTTAGAAACTATAGGAATAGACGATATGCTTTATTTGATGAAAATAAAGACCAATAAGAACTGTGAATTTAGGGAATGTTTAGCATATTATGATGGTAATGAGATTAATTATTTTCATGGTACATTAAAAGGAACTTTAGCGGAAGAAAGAAGAGGAAAACCAGATAAAAGTAATTGGTCAGAATTGTGTTATGTATTTGAAGTACCAGAAATAAATAAAACAATAGCAGAAATGACACAAGATGAAAGAAAAGAATATTGTGGGAATGAAACTGCATCATGCTTTAACCCTTTTTCAGAGTGGTTCAATAAGAAAATGTAAGTATATAAAGAGTTATAAAATAAAGCCTATGTTTAATTGGAAGATTAAAGGTGCATTTTGCATAGAAGCATAAGTAAATATAAATGAGTTAGATTTTGAGGATGAAGAAGAACTAGAAGAAAATGAGTCTAATAGATGGTATGAGGTGCATTATGATTTCTCTGAAATTATAACCGATTCAGGATACTTCAATGTGCTTTTGGAAGTAGATAATGTGATAGGAAACCTCAAAAAAGGATTTGGATTGTATGAGGAACCATTGATGTATGTGGCTGATTAAAAGTTTTTATGTTTAATAAATCAAACATGAAATATACATTATTCTCTTTGTTTTGTCAAGATTTAATATAATATGTAAAAATCGTAACACAAAATTAATTTGACTTATAGCCACTAATTATGATAAAATAAAGTGGATAAATTTGATAAATTCAGGAGGAATACACATGGTTTACCGATCTAATAAAACGGCAAATATAAATATAGGCATCACTATGTTAAAGAACATCGCATTTATAGATGTTAGAGCAATAGGCGAAGTCTGCCCCAAATTAGATATTAGAATTATCGGTAAATCCAAGATGGCTTAGGAATATAATTAATTTATATATAGAGCTGAACAGGGGTTTCCTTGTTTGGCTTTTTTTGATACTGGAAAGAGAGCTGGATTTACCTCCAATATGAAATAAATGATAGAGCGTTAGAAAACTGAGTTATATGACTGCAGGACTAACTATATTAGAGGAGGAGTTATTATGTTAGCAATAGAAACAAAAAATATACAGAAATTTTATGGAGTTAATCAGATATTTAGTGATATTTCATTTCAGGTGAATGAAGGAGAAAGGATTGCTTTTGTAGGGAGAAATGGATGTGGGAAAACCACATTGTTTAAAATAATCACAGGAGCAGAAGATTTTAAAGAAGGTAGCCTTACTATTAAAAAAAGATTGAGGGTAGGATATTTAGATCAAGTCCCAAATTATAATGAGGATGTTATGGTTAAAGATGTTTTAAATAGTGCATTTATTCATATTCATGAGATGGAAAGTGAGATGAAAAAGCTAGAGGGCGATATGTCTGTTTTAATTGGAAATGAGCTTGAAGTGGCGATGAGTAAGTATTCAGATGTGCAGCACATGTTTGAAGTAAAAGGTGGTTACACGATAGAAAAAAATATAAGCAGGGTTTCGGATGGTTTGGGATTTGATGAAGAGTTTTTTGATAAGATGTTTAATAACTTAAGTGGAGGAGAAAAAACGAAGGTAATTTTGGCAAAAATATTATTAGAAGCTCCAGATGTTCTTTTACTTGATGAGCCTACCAATCATCTTGATATAGAAGCTATTGAGTGGCTTGAAGATTTTATAAAAGAGTATGATGGTACAGTTCTCATTGTTTCTCATGATAGATATTTTTTAGATAGAGTAATTGATAAAGTTATCGAAATAGAGGATGGAGAAGCGGATACATATCATGGGAACTATACATATTTTGTAGAGGAAAAGGAAAGAAGACTGCTTGTGGATCTTATGATGTATAATACGCAACAAAAAGAAATAAAACAAATGGAAGATGCCGTTCGTAGGTTTAAAGATTGGGGTACGAGGGCAGATAACGAGGCAACTTTTAAGAAGATGCATAATATGGAGAAAAGACTTGAGAAGATGGAAAAATTGGAAAGACCAAAATTAGAGAATAATAAGATGAGGCTTGCTTTTGGTGAAACTATAAGGACTGGAAACGAAGTTTTAGAGATAAAAGGATATTCAAAGGCATTTAAAGATACCAGAATATTCAAAGAAGCAAATTTAAAATTGATGCATTTAGATAGTGCAGGAATATTAGGTGGAAATGGATGTGGAAAGTCGACGATTATCAAAAGTATTCTGAGTGAATATAAGGAACAGCAGATATTTAGAGGAACAGATATACATGGGGAGCTGTCGGGTCAGATATATGTACAAGGTTTGGAGGCGTATAAAAAGTATGAAGGAACAATAAAACTAGGGGCGAATATAAAGCTTGCATATCTGGATCAAAACATATATTTTGAGGATGAAGAGCGTACTGTACTAGAAGAGTTTAGATGGAATTTACGGATGCATGAAAAAGAAGCTAGGAATGTTTTAGCTAGGTTTATGTTCTGCAAAGATGATGTTTTTAAAAGGGTAAATAATCTCTCAGGAGGAGAAAAAACACGCTTACGGTTATGTCAGTTGATACAGCAAGATATAAATTTTCTAGTTCTTGATGAGCCTACAAATCATCTTGATATAAACTCTAGACAAGTTTTAGAGCAGGCTCTATTAGAGTTTGAGGGCACTATACTTTTTATATCACACGACAGGTATTTTATAAATAAGATGGCAAATAAAATATTTGAAGTTGAGGATAAAATAATAAAATGCTACGAAGGAAACTATGAGTATTATAGAAGCGAGAAAGAAAAGAATAAAGCGAAAGTGGAAAAAGAAACAAAGAGTGGAAAGCTAAAAGAAACTAAGCTAAAAGAAGATAGGAAAGGTCATACAGAAGTGGCAGAAGAAAGAATAAAATCAAAAAGAAAGCAGACCATAGAAATAAGAATATATGAACTAGAGCAAAAGCAAAAAGACATTGACCTAGAAATGAACGAGCAAGGGGAAGGGTATAATAAACTGTCAGATCTACTTAAAGAAAGATGGGCTATTCAGGTGGAGCTTGGAAAAGTATATGAAGAGTGGGGAAATATGTAACACGGATCGATACATTAAATTATTAATAGAGCTTTTTCCTGTATAAACAAGAGGAATTTAAACGCAATCTTCTTCTTGAATTTATTAATAGCAAATAGGGTCATTATAAAACTAAGAGAACAAATCTGTTTTTATGAATATTAATAAATTTAATCTTATTTCTTGTAAAAAAATCAAAGAAATGATATATTATATCTAATAAAATGAAAACTAACATATGTGCAAAGAAAGATAAAACTTAGGTTTGAATATATGTTAGTTATAAAATTAGAAGGATTAATCAAAAAATTAAGGAGGATACTAGTGTGAAGATAAAAATATTAAAAGTAGGTATGATGAATACTAATTGCTATATAATTTCTGATAATGAAACAAATGAAGCAGCCATTATTGATCCAGGTGATGAATTTGAGCTAATAGTAAGTGAGATAGAGAAACTGCAAGTTAATTTAATATGTATTTTTATTACTCACGGGCACTTCAATCATATTTCTGTAGCTGATAAACTTAGGGAATTTTACCGTGTGCCTATAGCTTGTGCAGAAGATGCAGAGGAGTATTTAAAAAATCAAGAGCTTAACTTAGGATTCTTAGCAGGTCTTGATATTAACATGGAGCCTGATGATATTCTATTTAATGGAGATATAGTACATATAGGAAATCTAGATATAAAAGCAATATCTGTTTTAGGACATGCGAAAGGAAGCCTTTGTTATTACATTGAGAGCGAGAATGTGGTATTTTCAGGTGATACATTACTTAAGGATTCGATAGGAAATACCGACATGGATATAAACGCTAATCACGATTTATTAATAAGCGAAATAACTGAAAATCTACTTACACTACCATACGAAACTATAGTCTATCCAGGGCACGGTGAACAAACTACTATCGAACATGAGAAAATGCGTTTAAACTCGTAAGTGTAAAAAAGTGTGGATTCAAAGTAGGTGATGAAAATGCCAAGAAAACAGAGAATATATTATGAAGGAGCATTTGATAGTGTTGCAAATATAACTATTGCCACTATATCTGAAAGTAAATGCTTTACTTTTACTTGTTGTCTTATATCTTCTATATTTTTTAGTTTTTCTATAAATTCATCCATTGGTATACACTCCCACAAAATAGTTTTTGTTATATTTAAAACTATTTTCATGTGAATGTATGTAATATATGTATTAGTTTTATATTACATTTAATGATAAATAGTACAAGATTGCTTCGTTCACCCTCCTAGAGGACCCCTATGTCTAGGTTTGCACAATACACAAACCAAGTCTTAGGATGTCGCAATGACAAAACTAGAAATTCTTCATGCGTTTGTCCCGGAAATCTATATAACCCTATTGACATTTGTAAAGAAATGCAATATAATACACATAATAATTGCGAGTGTACATAAGGCGAAAGTTGAGCTGTACAGGCACGGGATGCTACACGAACTTGAGTACTAACTCAAGCAGGAGTCGTATAAACAAACGATTTTTGCTTGAGTTTTTGTTTGCAGGAGAAAATAGTTTGATAAAATTTGAAATAGGGAGTGATAATGCATGAATAATAGTAATGAGGATGTCTTTTTAAGTGAAGAAGAGATTAGAATAAGAAAAATTAATAGAATGGAAACATTAGGTGAAGTTGCTTATAAAGCTAAATTTAATAGAACGCATAGGATTTGTGAAATTGAAAATGAAGAGTTGGGAACAGAAGTAGCGATTGCAGGGAGAGTAGTTTTGAAGCGTATATTTGGCAAATTAATTTTTGCACAAATATATGACATAGAAGCAACATGTCAAATTAGTTTATCTTTAAGTGTAATTGGTGAAGAAGAGATGACAAGGTTTAAGGAGTTTGTTGATATTGGAGATTTTATTGGTATAAACGGTGAATTGTATAACACTAATGTTGGAGAATTGACTGTACGGGTTAAATCATTTCAACTTCTTTCAAAAGCATTACGTTCCCTACCGGAGAAGTTCCACGGATTAAGTGATCAAGATATGAGATATAGACAAAGATATTTAGACTTGATTGCTAATGAAAGTAGTAGACATGTTATTCTAACAAGGTTTAAAATCATGCAGTTTATAAGAGAGTTTTATAACAAACATGATTTTCTTGAGATTGAAACGCCAATTTTGCAAAATACTGTTTCAGGAGCTTTAGCAAAGCCATTTCATACACATCATAACTCACTAGATTTAGATGTAAATTTGAGAATTTCGCCAGAGACATTTCATAAGAGAACGCTTGCGTGTGGGTTTGATCGAATTTTTGAATTTGCAAAAGATTTTAGAAATGAAGGTCTGTGTGCTGACAAACTGCAAGAATTTACTATGCTTGAAAGTTATGCAGCATATTGGGATTTTGAGGATAGTATTAAATACTATACAGAATTATTTAGAGAGGTTGTAAAGTTTGTTTTTGGAGAGTATGAATTTATGTCTAAAGGAAGGAAAGTGATATTAAAAGAAAAATTTTCAAGGATGGATTATGTTGCTACATTGAATAATATTGTGGAGTTTGATATATTAGCAATAGAAGATGTAGAGGAGTTTAGGCGAAATTTATTAGTGCGTAAATTCTTTACGGAAGATGAGTTGAGGGATCAGTTTTCAATTGGTGGTATGATAGATCTTTTGTATAAACGAAAGATGAGACCAAACATCATAGAACCGACTATTTTATATAATTATCCGAATGTTGTTCCATTAGCAAGATTCTCCGATGAGAATCCTAAAATTATTGAGTTGTTCCAACTTGTTGTTAACGGGCAGGAATTAGTTAAAGGGTATTCAGAATTGATTAATCCAATTCAACAAAAAAGAAATTTTGAAATTCAACAACAAGCTAAAAATAATGGCGATGGTGAGGCAATGGACTATGATAGGGATTACTTGTTAGCTATGGAACATGGATTTCCACCTTGTAGTGGAATAGGGTTTGGTATTGATGTATTTATACAAGTAATTTTAGACTGTGAAAATATTAGAGACACTATTCTTTATCCTATTATGAGACCAATAGAATAGATTAGTTAGGAGTAAAAAGAATAAGAATAGGGTCAGGCTTGACAAGTTGACAAAAATATGATAATATTTCCATAGAGGTGATAAATATGCCGAGAAAACAAAGGATACATTATGAAGGAGCATTATATCATGTAATGGCTAGAGGAAATAATGGGGATTACATAATAAAAGATGAACAGGACAAGAAACATTACTTAGATATAGTAAAGAAATATAAAGATAAATACAAATTCAAACTATATGCATACTGCTTAATGGATAACCATGTACATATGTTAATAGAGGTAACAGGAAATCCATTGGCTAAAATAATGCAAGGAATACAACAAGTGTATACACAGCATTATAACAAGAAGAATAAAAGAACAGGGCATGTATTTCAACAAAGATATAAAGCAATAGTATGTAACAAAGAAGGATATTTATTACACTTGATAAAATATATACATTATAATCCAGTAGAAGCAAAACAAGAAGGGGAATTAAATTATAAATGGAGTAGTCATAATGAATATAAACAAGGTAAAGGATATCTTGCTGACATAGAAGGTGTTCTAAAAATAATATCAAAAAACAAGACACAAGCAATAAAGGGATATATTGAATATATGAAAGGAGAGCCGGATGATATAGAAGAGATAGAGTATAGAATAGAAGAAGCACAAAGCTGCAAACTGGACCGAAGAGAAGATTATATGATCTTAGAAGAATTGATTGAAAGTGTAGTAGAGCAAGAAGGAATAGAAAAAGAAGAACTAAAAAAGAAAAAAAGAAAGCACAACATATCAGATATACGAAAAGCAATAATAAAACTAAGTGAAGAAAAATGTAATGTAACTAATAAGGAAATAGCTTATAAACTTGAAATGGATATAACGCTAGTGTCAAAAATAAAAAATGATAATTCTAGAATGAATGAAAAAGTAAAAAGGATAATGGAAGAATATAATAGTCTGTCAACTTGTCAAGCCTGACCCTGAAAATACAGTGTTGGAGGCTTTTTGTGCAGTTTATTCTATAGCATTCGGAGTTAAGAGAAAACAATTTATAACTATAGTCAATGGCACGCGAAAATATAGTATATTTTGGAAGGAAAATTTGACAAAAATAAAAATGTATGATAGTATTTACGAGAAAAAATCTCAAAATTGCAATAGTAATTAGTTTGAAATAACATATACTATTAATATATGAGAAAAAGCATAAGGAGATGGTTAAATGTTGTGTCAATTTACAGTTAAAAACTATAGAAGTATAAAGGAATCCTTGACTCTAGATATGCAAGCAACTTCTATTTCTGACCACACTGATGATATTATTACTGGAACAGATGGAGAAAAATTTCTTCCACTAGCTGTAATATATGGACCTAATGGAAGCGGAAAATCTACAGTATTAGAAGCTATAGCTAACTTATTAATGAAAGTAATGAGGCCGATTTGTGCAGTATGTGAAAAAGATTGTTCTGAAAAGCTTAAAAAAATACCAACTGTACCTTTTAAATTTGCTAAAGACACACTTAATTCACCAACGGAGTTTGAAATTTATTTTAGGGTTAATAATACTGAATATAATTATAATCTTAATGTTAAGAGTGATATAGTTGTTTATGAGAGCTTATATAAAAGAAGTATAAATTCTAAAAGAAAGTCAACTATTTTTATTAGAAATATAAAAAATGATAAGAATATTGAATTATCTGGAACTTTAAAAAAACTAAGTGTTTCAGAAGTTACAGATACATTACCTTTACTGTCGTATCTTGCAATAACTAATAAAAAAAATAGTACTATAAAAGAAGTGATTTCATGGATTGAAGAGGGAATAAATATGGTAGATTACGGAAATCCACATTTTGAAGCTAAAATTCCTATTTCAAGTTCTAAAAAAATAAAAGATTTAATTTTAACAATGATTAAAGAAATGGATATTGGTATTGAAGATTACAGAGTAGATGATAAAAACGAGAATAAGGTAAAACTGTTTACAAAACATATAGTGAATAATAAAGAATTTGAACTTGATTTAATTGAGGAATCAAGTGGAACATTTAAGTTGTTTGGAATCATGCCTAGAGTTGCGAAGAGTTTGATAGATGGACAAACATTACTTATAGATGAATTAGATGCAAAAATACATCCTAAGTTATTAAAGTATATAATAAGTCTATATAGAAGTAAAGACTCTAATTCAAATGGGGCTCAACTAATTTTTACTTCACATGATCTTTATACAATGAATAGTGAACTATTTAGGAGAGATGAGATTTGGTTTATTGCAAAAAATATAGAACAAGCTTCAAAAATATACTCATTGGTTGAATTTAAGGATGAAGATGGTAAGAAAGTAAGAAACGATGCGAGGTATGAGAAACAATATTTAGAAGGAAGATACGGGGCAGATCCATACTTGAGAAAAATTATTAACTGGGGGGACTTTTTCGATGAAACCAGGCAATAAAATAGGTTGGATGAGCAAGAGGAAAATTGGTGTCTTGGATACAGTAGAGAATAAATACTATATATTTTGTGAAGGGAAAAAAACAGAGCCTCTATACTTTAAAGGATTAAGAGATCAGATAGAGAAAAATTCTATATATAAGAATACAGTATTTATTGAAATAGAAGGTGTAGGTGCAGATACAATAAAAGTCTTAGAATATGCTGAAGTATATGTAAAAAGAAATGATATTCAAAATGCTCAAATTTGGTGTGTATATGATAAGGATGACTTTCCAGCAGTTAGATTTAATGCGGTTGCTCAAAGAGCAGATTATTTAAATAGTGCTGAAAGTAGCGTGAAATATAATGTTGCATGGTCAAACCAGTGCGTTGAATACTGGTTTGTACTGCATTTTGACTATTATGATTCTGATAATGATCGAAGGTTTTATAGACACTATTTACATGAAAAATTTAGATGTATTGGTTGGACAAGATATGAAAAAAATAATGAAGAATTATTTCAAATACTAATGGAAAATGGGGATCCTAAATTAGCAATAAAGCGTGCAAAAAAGAGGTTACAGCATTGTGAAGGATGTACAGATGCTGATGCTGTTCCAGCAACAAAGGTACATATGTTAGTTGAGGGTTTAGCAAAATATTTACCAGAGGATATAAGGAGTAAATTTATTTAAAAAATTTATATAAAAATAAAAAATATAAAGTATGTTTAGGGGAAAAGTATATATAAATTTGAATGTTTTATTTGGTAGACTGAATGCTTGTCCAGACATACGCAGAATAAAAAGGCTTTCAAGTCAATTGAAAGCCTTTTTTATCCCTAGACCACTATAAAATATCCCCCAATATAAGTAAATAGGGTCAGGCTTGACAAGTTGACAAAAATATGATGATATTTACATAGAGGTGATAAATATGCCAAGAAAACAAAGGATACATTATGAAGGAGCATTATATCATGTAATGGCTAGAGGGAATAATTAGGAGATAAGCCAGTGAGTATAGCAAGCGTTAAAAATGCGATTGACATATATGCAGGGGTATTTAATGACATATGTGATAATGATAAGCTGAGTAATCAGGGGAAGGTAGCGAGGAATCAAGCACTCAACCTACACCTATAAATCCTATACATAATTTACAGGACAGAAGAAATGAATTATTAAAGTATATGGATGTTAGTAGATACTATGATTCTGAGTATGCAAAAGGAATAGTTGAAGAAAACTGGAAAGAAAGAAGCAAAAAGTTTGCAGAAAGTATAGACATATATATTAGTGAATTGTTAGGTGAAAATGTTACGGGAATAGCAACGGTCTATTCCGAAAAACGCAGAATTTTGCTTAATATGCTCCCAAATGAATATAGGGGGATTGCAAAGGATCCAGAATATTTAAAAGAATTAAGAAAGAATTAAGAGAGCGTCAAGAAGAGTTAAGAAAAGATCGCAATACTGATATGAATATATTAGGGAAATTGGTTGATAGTCTTCCGAAAAAAGATAATAGAGGTACTAAAGAACAACCAAAAGAAGTAAATAATAAAGAGTTTGATTTTCAAGTGAATGAAATGAAGATGATGATTTATGTACTCAACTTGTAACTGAATCTGCTTTAGATATGAACAGTAATGATGAAATTTCTGAAATAGCAGACAGTTTTTGAAATACAATAGTATAGTAAGGTATAAACAAATTACCAAAGGTGGGCTAAGTATGGAAGACGTAAATTTTATAGAAAATAGAATAGGGAGATGCTATATTCTTGCATATGAATTTGTAAAAGAAAATGACGATTGGACATTAATTAATGGTGAGATAATTGGAAATGATAACGAGATGATGCAGCATGCATGGGCAGAAAAAGGGAAAGAGGTATATGAACCGATTTTGGATATGTTGTTTGAAAAGAATGAATATTATTCAAGGCATCAAGCAAATCCGATTAATCAGTATACACAAGATGAGGCCAGAAGATATATGCTTTATTATGGCAAACATTGCTTTTGGGAGAAAATTCCCGAGACAAAATTTGAATATGATTATTCGGCAATATCTGATGAAATAGTTGGTTGGATAATGCAAGGAAATAGAGAAGCTTTAAGATATATGATAGAAAATAGAATAGTTAATCCAGAGGTCATTTTAGAAAAATGGAAACAACATATAGGAAATGGTAACCAGATAGAAATTGACACTTGAGTTAAATGATATTTGATGGTTAATCGGAATGCGAAAACCACACAATACGAGGAGATATAATTATGACAAACTTGAAAGAAAAACAGATGAGTAATGAATCAGAACTAATCGCCTATCTTTCTCTATACATGCAAGGCACTAAGGATGAAAGAGATTTCTTTGACAGATTGTTTGGCTTAATGACTGCTTATTTATTTAAATGCTTCATTATTTCAACCTTCACTTATTGAGCAAGAATATATAATAAATTAGAATAACTCAAAGCTTGACCCTAATTGGTTTCCTGTTCGATTGATGAAGCACCAAGCGTGTATAAGCCAACCGAATAGGATACTCAAAAATATAAAAGACGCGGTTGAAGTAATCGATGTGATAAAATATGTATATAACTTTAAAACTAAAAATGAAGAATAAAAACAATTAGGTTTCAATAAAATTAAAAGACTGTAACATATATTGACAATAATTCTATAATTATGTAATATGATTTTGGGAGTTCATATTCTTCTTAGATTTCGATATAATCTAACAGTGCTTCATAGTATCTATGCAAGTATTCTGAGAATATCTACTTTCTCCTAACAAGAGGTTCAATTCCTCGCTCATTCAATAAGATGATGATGGTTTCAAAAATGGAGTTTCAAGCTAGTCTTTTGATTTGTATCCTCAGTATACAAGTGAGAAATCACTTATGTACACTGGCGATTAAACCTTGAAACAAGACGGATACCGGCACTACAAGAGTAAATATAATATATTTATGGAAGTATATAGTTATGTTAGAAGTTGCTCGAGTTGTGGCTTAAGCCTTGTTCCGTTTAGTTGGTAGGAGGATACAATAAGAAAGAAAACAAGGAGGATTTTGAGATGGTGATAAGAGATTATGAAAGAGGATTGTTATTTAAAAAAGGTAACTACATAAAATATTTAAAGCCAGGGAATTATATTTATCCTAAAACACTTAACTATGAGGTGATTGCACTAGATATTAATAAAAGATTTCATGTTGAGGGCAAAGATATTTCTATATTCTTGAAAGACGAGAATCTAAACAAAGATTTAGAAATATATGATGTAAAAGATAATGAATATGTACTTCATTTTGAAGATGAAAAGTTCAAAGGGTTATATACATCAGGCAAATATGCTTTTTTTAACATATCTAAAAAGCACAGCGTAATAAAGGTTGATCAAAACAATCCAGAGGTATCTGAAAATATCAATAAATCAATATTTAATATTGTAGGCGTAGTTAAATATGTTAGCATATATAGCGTAGCAAGCTTCGAAAAAGGAGTTCTGTTCTACGACAATAAGTACAAAAAAATACTTGAGCCAGGAATATATTTCTTCTGGAAAGGTGCAGTTACTACAAAAGTAGAATCAGTCGATCTAAGAAGACTTCAACTAGACATGGTAGGACAAGAAATATTGACTCAGGATAAAGTGGGGTTAAGACTTAACTTCGTTTGCCAATATAAGATAAAAGACATTTTGAAAGTTTTAGAAATAAGCAATCTAAAAGATCAATTATACATTGCACTTCAATTAATACTTAGAGAGTACGTAGGCATGCTAAACCTTGATGAAATACTAAAGTCAAAACAAGAAATAGGCAACTATGTTCTTCAAAAACTCAAGGACAAATCAGAAGACTTTGGAGTGGAGTTTATTGATGCTGGCGTGAAAGATGTCATATTACCTGGCGAAATCAGAGATATCTTAAATACAGTTTTAATCGCAGAGAAACAAGCACAAGCAAACGTTGTAATGAGACGAGAAGAGACGGCATCTACAAGAAGTCTACTAAACACTGCGAAACTGATGGAAGAAAACAAAACATTATACAAGCTAAAAGAACTAGAGTATTTGGAAAGAATTTGCGATAAAATAGGAAACGTATCACTGCATGGTGGTAGCAGTTTGCTGAATGAGTTGAATTCGTTGATTGGAAGTAATTCGAATAACAATAAATAACAAGTGAAATAATTAACTGAAAAAGATGATTTCTATATTATAGGTATCATCTTATTTTTGTTTGGTAAAAAGAGTAAAGTTCTTTAGGGTTATTGTAATATTATGCGAAATATGTTACAATTATTTTAATAATAACTTATTTTACATAGAACTTATTTTACATAGAATATATTAGGAAGGAGGATTAAAATGGTAGAAATAGATGGATATTGTATTAAGGAAAAGATATATGAAAGTTCAAACTCTATTATATATATTGGTACACAAGAGCATGATAATAAGCCAGTAGCAATTAAGATGATGGCAAAACAACATCCTACGCAAGAAGAAATTGCTAAATTTGAATTGGATTATAAGATATGCGCGGATATGAATATTGATGGTGTATTAAAAATGTATCTAACTAAAAACTCAGGACATAATTTATTCATTGTTATGGAGCATTTTGATGGTAAGTCTTTAAATAATATAATATCTTATAAAAAGTTACAAATAAAGGAGTTTATAAAGTTAGGAATAAAAATTGTTGATGTTCTGGGTCAGATTCATGCTCAAAAGGTTATTCATAAGGATATAAATCCTTCAAATATTTTATGGAATCCAGATACTGAACAAATAAAAATTATAGATTTTGGTATATCTACGCAATTAAAACAAGAAACCCAAGAAGCTATCAACCCTAAGGGACTAGAAGGTACATTGACATATATAGCACCTGAACAAACAGGAAGAATGAATAGAAAAATAGATTATCGAACAGATTTCTATTCATTGGGTGTTACTTTCTATGAGCTTTTAACAGGTCAAAAACCCTTTATTACTGATGATGTTTTAGAGATGATTCATTTCCATATAGCAAAGGAACCTGTACGCCCTAATGAAGTAAATAAAAATATACCCAAAACGATTTCTGATATTATATTAAAACTAATGTCAAAAAACGCTGAAGACCGTTATCAAAGCAGTTTTGGTATCAAATATGACTTGGAAAAATGCCTAGAGTATTTAATAAACAATGAAGAAATAAAAGAGTTTAAAATAGGTGAAAAGGACATACCTGAACAATTCGAAATCTCTCAAAAGTTGTATGGAAGGGATACAGAAATCAATGCTTTAATGAGTAAATTTGATTATATGTCTGAAAAAGAGATATCTCAAATGGTTCTTGTTACTGGCTATTCAGGAATAGGAAAATCATCGCTTGTAAATGAAATAAATAAGCCTGTTTTAGCTAAAAGAGGGTATTTTGTTTCTGGAAAGTTTGATCAATTATCAAATAATACTCCATATACACCTTTTGCTCAAGCTTTTAGTGGATTAATAAGGCACATATTAACAGAAGATGAAGGAAAAATTGTGGAATGGAAAAAGAGGATTTTAGATGCTGTAGGATCATTAGGACAATTAATTACTAACATAGTACCACAATTAGAAGCAATTATTGGTAGCCAGACTGAAGTTCCAGAGCTACCACCACAGCAGGCACAAAATCGTTTTAATATATTATTTCAAAACTTTATTAAAGCATTAGCAACAAAAGAACATCCTTTAGTTATTTTTATTGACGATTTGCAATGGGCAGATTTACCTACCTTAAAACTTTTAGAACTTATTAATACAGATTCTGACATTAAAAATCTACTTATTATTGGTGCATATAGAGAAAATGATGTCGATAGTGCTCATCCATTAATGGTAACTATTAGAGAAATAGCTGGAACAGGGAAAGAAATAGATACAATACGACTTACCCCTCTTGACTCGGGTAGTATAACTTTACTTATTTCGGATACTTTTAAGTGCGATAATTTCAAAACAAAGTCTTTGGCAGCATTAAGCTTTCAAAAAACAGCTGGTAACCCATTCTTTTTATATCAGTTTTTAAAATCCGTATATGAAGATAACTTAATATATTTTGATATTCAAAACGGTAATTGGGATTGGGATGTTGAGAAGATTAAAGAAAAGGGTTATACCGATAATGTTGTTGATTTAATGATAAATAAAATGAAGAAGTTGCCACAGCAGGCACAAGAAATTCTAAAAATGGCGGCCTGTTGTGGTAATGAATTTGACATAAATACACTCTCGATAATAACATCAAAATTAAAATTAGAAATAGCTGAAGAATTATGGATTGCACTTCAGGCTGATTTTATTATTCCACTTAATAATAATTATAAGCTTATTAATAATGATATTAATAATTTAAATGTCTTGTATAAGTTTTCACATGATAGGATTCAACAAGCAGCATATTCTCTAATTGAAGAAGATGTAAAAAAGCATTTGCATCTAAAAATAGGTAAGCTATTACTAGACAATACACCTGAAGATATGCTTGATGAAAAAATTTTTGATATCGCTAATCACTTAAATTTAGGTGTAGAATATATAGCGAATCAGAATGAAAAAAGCAAACTATTAGATTTAAATCTTCAAGCAGGAATAAAGGCTAGAAAGTCATCAGCATATGATATTGCACTCCGGTACTTTGAAACAGGAATATGTTTACTAAGTAAAGATTGTTGGGAAACCCAGTATGATATAACGCTTGTATTATATCTAGAAGCATCAGAAGCTGCTTACTTAAGTACTAATTTTGAAGTTACAGATAAGTATGTAGAAATAGCTATACAA
>C687J13239_1000315_pt1 | contig 29768 bp, 36 predicted proteins | sample RifGroD2_FD_13239 | JGI IMG/M metagenome (IMG submission 13239) | reverse complement strand
AAAAAGAAACCCCGCTTTGTGGCGGGGTTGTTAAAGAGGTTATCGGGGGTTGGTGTATTCTCGGATGGCGATAACAAGGCTGGTGCAGTCGCAGCGAAATGGTTCACCTTCAGGATACTTGACCTCGGTCAAGTTGTTGAGCCTGCCGGTTTCGTCAAAGATTGTGCGGTTCCTTTTTCGAGACTGCTTTACATCAATCCGGACCTCTTCTTTCTCGGTCGGATTGACAATTTTACGATAGCGATTTTTTTCGGTGCTGGAGTCAGGTTTTGGACCAAGGTTGGTGTACGCAAGTACATTTTGGTCCGGGATGATAATAGCTGTGGGTCTGTTTACAAATACTTTGGCTCTGTAAAGTTTATCCCCCACGTAGAAAGCGATATCTTTCAGCCTACCAGATTTTTTCAATGTGTGCCTCCTTTAAGGATAATGCGAGTATTCTACACTAAGATTTGAAAAAAGTCTGCAGGATTATTTTTTGGTCGGTTTGGGAGGGTGCTGGACCTGTCTGGCTTTGATACTGGCGCAAATAGGGCAGTAGATGGCGGCTGGTTTGTTTTCTTTGGCATCACGAGCTTGTTCATACTCGGAATAAACAAAAGGACTTTGGCAGTTTTGGCAGGTGAGGACTTTATCAGGCATGGGTATATTTTACACTTATATTAGGGTGCGGTTGAGTTTGCGGTTAACATACATGTTTTGACTAGTCAATGATTTGTACGGATAGAGTAGTTCTGTGGTACGATTAAATCGTGAAACTATATCCCAAGTTGTTAAAATTTCAAGCGATCTATTTACGTAAAAAAGGAAAGACAAGTCAAGAAATTAATATTATTTTGGGTCAAAAGATTCCCAAAAGTACCTACACTGGCTGGTTTAAAGGAATTGAGTTAACAAAGGAACAAAAATCAAGAATATCTATAATGAATTTAAATAAGCTGGATCTGGCACGTGTCAAAGCGGTGAAAGTTAATAAAGAGAAGAGAAACAAATTTCTGAAGTCACTTGATGAAAAAAATGAACCCATCAGTAAAAAAATTAAGGATGGGAATACTGCCAAAATTGCACTGGCGATGTTGTGTTTGGGGGAAGCGTCAAAGTATGGTAGTGGGTCAGCATTTTGTTTGGGAAGTTCTGATCCGAGAATAATTATTCTGTTTATTAAATTATTAAAGAAGAGTTATCTAATAAACCAAAACAAATTCAGATACACGATACAGTGTCGCGCCGACCAAGATATTGAAGAACTTGAAAAATATTGGAGAAGGATTGTGAGGGTCCCTTTGGGACAGTTTTATAAAACGAGAATTGACGCCAGATCAATAGGCAAACCAACAAAAAAAGTAGGATATAAAGGTGTTTTAAAAGTTGATTATATGGATACGAAAGTTCAGCTGGAGCTGGAATCTCTAGCTAGTATGATTTATAATCAGTTTTGTTAAAGTACCCTTTAACTTAAGGGCCTGTAGTTCACCGGTAGAATATATCCATGGCATGGATGAGAAGAGGGTTCGATTCCCTCCAGGTCCACAAATAAATCCCCATAATGGGGATTTTAATTTACAATACCTATAAGGGCTCGTAGTACAACGGTAGAACATGGCATTCGCATTGCCAAGATGGGGGTTCAATTCCCCCCGAGTCCACAGTAAAAAAATACCCCGTTTCGACGGGGTATTTTGTGATTTTATATAATCTTGTTACTGTTGAATAGTGCCCGAATTGGTGGCTGTTGGGGTGGGAGCAAGTTTTTCCAAGGCCTTAATTTCTTCTTGAATCGTGGTAATGTTTTCTCCCTTGGGATCAGTGTATTGGAGACCGGCTTTGGCATACTGGAGAGCCTTTGAATACTCCTTCTTGGCTTTATAGATACTGGAAAGATTGAAGTAGGGTACATCCCAGTTTTGTTTGAGTTCATTGGCGCGGTCGATGAATTTGATGGCCTGATCGATATCGCCAAGGTTGTAGAAAAGGGTACCAAGCTGAAGATAGATGGCGGGATTGGTCGGGTCAACCGAGGCAGCTTGAAGTCCATGAGAAATGGCCATGTCGGCAGAACCTTCGGCGTAAGGGATAAGTGATGTATAAACTGAAAATAGATTTTCCCAGGCGGTGACGTTTAGCGGATCCAATTTGGCCGAGGTTTTTCCGGCATCAAGAGAGCGTTGGGCGAAATCGGTACCAGCTTTTTTCTCTTCCTCGGTAGATTTTTCTTTGGAAAGATAGGTGTCGGCGATAGAGAGATAAATCTGAGAAAGTTTTTGGGGGTAGTAGGGGTTGTAAGTGTCTAACAGGGCCGCCTTTTGGAATTTTAAGTATGAGTTATAGGGGTCTGCCTGAAGGGTATTGGTGGCCTCTTTGTAAGCAATAGAAGCAAGATACATCTTGCCAGCAAAGAACCAGTATGACGAAAGCAAGGCCACAGCGATAAAGGTAACAATCCATGGCAAAAAGGAAGAGGTGATGGTTGACTTGGCTGTTTCCGGAAGGTCATGATAGGTAGGAGAGGCAGATGAGGCGGTCGAAAGACTAATAGAAATATCCTTTACGGATTTAAGATTCTGAAGCTTTTGTTCAATGGTAAGACAGATGAGAAGAACAAAGGCTAAAACGAGAGAGACAACGCCTGCAGGAATGACAAAAAAGGAAATAATAACAGAAGCAAGAGCGATGATAAGAAAGTTGGAGGAGTTTTTATCTTCGGCATCGCGTCTGTTTTTAAAAGAAACAATTAGTGGTCGGAGGAAGGAAAGTAAAAACGACAGAGCCCCGATAAGACCAGTGGTAGTGATTAGGGTAAAAATATAGTTACTGGACTCCGAAAAGCGAACATTCCAGAGATATTTGTCCAGATTGAGGAAGACAGGGCGAAGACGGGTGAAAGCGGTAAAAAAGGTTTCCGGTCCGGTGCCGAGAAGAGCCGTTTGCCAGATTTTCAGAGTGTCGACGGCGATAGACCATCCTGCTCGTACCGGAAGAATGAAAAAAACAGGAACGCCGTTTTGGGGAAGAATAAGGCTGATATTGATGACAGTACTGATGATCATCAGGAGAATTGAGCCAAACAAGGCTGATTTGATAGTCCAATTTTTGATACCGGTAGTAAAAAGAGTAGTGGCGATGAGAAGGGGAATGGTAAAAGAAATGGCGGGAAGTATACCTCCTGTAGGGTTGAAAAAGCGATTGGTGATGAACTCGGCGGAGGTAATTTTGCCAATAAGGCCGAAGTATTGCAGTAGGGTGATAAGACTAAGAAGTGAGCCGGAAATAATTAGTCCGTAGATACTGGAGTTGATCGTAAAACGATTTTTTTGAGAGGAGACAACGGTGATAAAAATAATAGCCAGAAAGAAAAAGAGAGAGGTTTGTCCAAAAAGACTGACGTGTTGGGTTGGGCTAATTAATAATGAAGAGACAGTATTGGCGACAACAAGAATGATGAGGGGAAGCAGGGCTGGTGAGGAGGTGAAGTGTAGTTTGCCACGGGTGATGTTGCGAATACACCAGGCAATTAGAGAAATGGTGCCGAGAAGAGCGATAAAAAAATACTTGTTAAAGGCAAAATAATCAGCGGTAAGGGGAATAAATAGAAGGGGGGTGACTAAGCTGAGGATAAACGGGACAATTCGTAAGATTTTGGTAGAGATTTTGTCTAAAGCTTGACGCATATAGATATTCTAGGGATTGACGATGTGATAGTCAATGTATCGAAGAATATCGGAGGCATTGTCGACGGCGATGGTAAATTGACCAACGGTTTTTGATTTTAAGGAGTAAATGGCTTTATCACCAGGGCGGGGAGAGAGATAGATTTGAGAGGCTTCTCCGACGTCTGTGTCTTTGACGAGGATTTCGGTGGTACCAGGTTCGAGAGTAGCAACCTTGTCGACGATGTTGCTGCCGGAAACAGGGGCGATATCGGTAGTGGCGGTTTCGGTGGCTGTGTTATCGACAGCGATGATGGGCTGGTTGTCGGGAGCTATCGTTGGAGTGATGGAAGAAGTCGGTGTACTCTCACTCAAGACTCCTTGGGGTAGAGGGGAAATGAGATTACCGGTGGGCTGACTGGAGTAATAACCGAGGACAATGAGTGTGGTGGGTATAAAAAAGAGGGCACAGGCAGTGATCACAATAGCCATGGCCATGGCAGAATGGCTCTTTGGTTCGATGGTGTTTTGGAACTCAATAATCACTATATATAGTATATTCCATTTTTGGTTTATTTTCTTAATTTTTGCTGTGCGATCTATTACCTTCAATCTATTACCTTTTTATAAAAATAATCTATCATTATTTAATGGACCTGCCGAAGAAAAAGTGGAGTGAAGATTTGAAGTTGATTAAGCCAAGTGTGGAGAGAGTTCTGTACAAGGGGAATATTGATTTGCTTTTAGATGATGCACCGAAACTTGCTGTCGTGGGAAGTAGGCGAATGTCGGACTATGGGAAGAGTGTGATTGATAAATGGATGCCAACATTTATTCAGAAAGGTATTACGATTGTGTCAGGATTTATGTATGGTGTGGACCAAACGGCGCACAAGGTGTGTCTTGAGAATGGTGGTAGAACGATTGCAGTTTTGGGTTGGGGAATTGATCGGAAAGTAGCGGCGGATGATGAAAAACTGTATCAGAAAATACTAGAAGTTAATAGTTTGATAGTGTCTGAATATGAAGGAGAGTTGGAAGGAAGTGTTTGGACTTTTCCGCAGAGAAATAGGATTGTGGCGGGTATTGCGGATGCAGTTTTAGTAATCGAGGCGGCGGAGAAGTCGGGGAGTTTGATAACGGCGCGGTTGGCAAAAATGTTTGGTAAACCATTAGTGGCAGTTCCGGGATTGGTGACCAATAAAGGGGCTGAAGGGACAAATAATTTGCTAAAAACAGGTAAGGCGGTAATGGTAACTTCGGCCGAAGAGGTTTTGGCGGAGATGGGTCTTGGGTCCGGGCAGATGAAAATGAAGTTTTGAGACGGAGCATTAAAACACCTTGAGAAAAATGGTTACAGGATTATTGAGCACAATTTTGGTACTCGTTTGGGGAGATTAATATTGTCTGTAGAGACGCAGAAATTTTGGTGTTGGTGGAGGTAAAGACAAAAATAGAGCATGATTTTGGAGAACGGAAGAAAAGGGTAAATAAAAAGTAAGGCTTTGGGGAAAAGACGGTTTGTGTTAACTCTCAGTTATTCCAGTTATCTATGCGGTAAAATAGGAGACATGATGCAAAAAACTATCGTACTGGTAAAACCAGACGCCTTACAGAGAGGCTTGGTGGGTGAGATTATTTCTCGGTTTGAAAGAAAAGGTTTGAAACTTGTAGGTCTAAAGTTGGTACAGATGACCGATGCAATGATTGAACATTGGTATGAACATCATGTGGGCAAGAGCTTTTTTAACGATCTAAAAAAGTTTATGGAGTGGACACCTATCGTGGCTATGATTTGGGAAGGAGTAGACGCCATTCCAGCTGTTAGAAAGATGGTTGGTTCAACCAAGGGAATTGAGGCTGATGCCGGCACTATTCGTAGTGACTTTGCCATGAGCGGTTCCCAAAACTTGATTCATGCGTCAGACAGTATCGAAGCGGCTGAAAAAGAAATGGGTATTATTTTTAATGCCGATGAAATTTTTGAGTATCGAAACGTGACAGATTGTTTGATTTATGGAGAAGAAGATTTAAAAAAATAGGAATTTGTGGGGGATTTTTGTGCTTAGAAATGGTAGAATTAGCCGTATCGGGGTGTAGTGAATCGGTATCACGCTTCGTTCGGGACGAAGAGACAGGCGGTCCAATTCCGCCCACCCCGACTAGTGGTCAACTGTCGGATTAAGTCATTTTGTTTTTGGTGAGGTTGGGCAGAGTCGAACTGCCGACCTTCTCGTTAGGAGTGAGATGCTCTATCCATCTGAGCTACAACCTCAATTAGTGTATTTTACATCGAAGGTTGTGATAATATTTGGCCAATGAGAAAAGAGTACGATCTAGCGCATGAACTTGGGCCCCAAAACTGGCTGGATGTGGTGGCCGGAGAAGCGGTAGTTTTGGGTTGGTTTTTAAAAGATGCGGAGCTAACAATGAGGGGAACAATGTTGGCTGAGGGTATAGCCAAAGTTCATTTTGACGACGACAGCTTTTTTAAGGTCGAAGCTCAGGCACTAGATCTGGTCAAGACTATCGAAGAGAGAAAAAAGGATCAAACCCAGGTCCAGTTTTTGGATGAGATATGCGAGTATGACGGGAAAAATAAGTCATTAAATAAATGGGAGTACAGTTTGATTCTAAGTGGTGGGGGATATCAAATCATGATGTTGATGCCGGAGTATTTTGATCGTGAACCTCCAGACGATGGTAAATCAAGAGTTGAAGAAATAATTTGGGAAAGTTTTAAAGACCCAGCTTTTGGTGAGTTGGTCAAAGTTGAAGACTCAAAAATGATGGGTGTGCAAAAGATGGATACAACCGATTATTATACTCATGACAAAAAGTTAGTTTGCCATAAAGTTGATTTTGATCACGAATGTAAACGGAAACGAGGGCAAATTATCATCTATCATATAAATGATTATGCACAGTCGATCACCGTTTGGACAAAGATAAGGGCTACTTTAGGTCAAAGGAAATAAGGTTGTAAGTGTCGGCTTTTTGGTTGATGTTTGTCAAAAGAATCAAACGGCTACCATCCGGGTTACTGACAACAAAACCATTTAGTGGTTGAACATAGGTAATGTTAGTCATATTCAAACCATCGTAGTCGACAATACTGACACCATCAGCATTGGTGACAACAAGCTGACGAGAGTTGGAATACCAGGATAGGTTGCCGACGGAGTAACTTTCCGTTTGAGCTTTAAGCTGTCTGAGAGTAGCAACGCTGGCGGAAGGAGTGGCATCGGCGGCGGTAATGATGGTTTTCTTGGTGGTGGCAGATGAGGAAGCAGAGACAAGGAGGTAGTTGGTGCCTTCTTTGAGATCGTAGACATAAGTTTTGTCTTTTTGGAGATTTCTAGTCTCGGTGGTGGCGTTGATGTTGGGTAGTGCTTTGCCGACCTCGTTTGTGGGAAGGTTAACATCGAGAGTGGGAGTGTAAAAAACTTTTTCTTTATCGGGAGAGAAAAAGACGTTTACTGCTTTGTGAGTGAGGATGTCGGAGAAATACTCGGGGTAGAGGGCAATAGTGGGGAGATTAATCTTGGCGTACTCATCTTGCCATTGAGAAATGATGAGAGGGAGTCGAAGAGTAACATCGGGGATAGTCTTGATATTGTTTATTCCTTTGGTGGAAAGAAGCAGGGCGGAAGTGATTTTTTCGGTGGTTTTGGTTTTTTCGGAAAAGACGGCCAGAATTTGGGTACTGTCCGGTGACCAAATAAGAAGAGCTTTGGTAAAGTCTCTGGTATTATTGTCGGCGATCTGGGTGTACTGAGAACCAAAGAAGTTTCCGGAAAGGGAGTGAACATAAAGTCCGTTGGCGGTATCAATGGGTGATTTGGTCAGAACGTAGGCGATTTTGGTACCGTCGGGGTTTAAAGAAGCATTGTTGGCTTGATAGAAGGTTAAGGGAGTAGTGGCATTGATGGTGGGGAAGAGACGAGCGTCGGCGTTGGAAACCAGCTCGGATTTCAACGGAACTGTTTTGACCCAAGGATGAAAGCCATCTTTTTCGATCTTAATATTGTAGTTTCCGGGGTAGAGATAGAGTTTGTCGTCGGTAACGGTGGTTAGTTTGTCATTAATAATGACACGCGCGGACTTGGGGTATGAGGTGACATTGAGAAGTCCTGAGCCTTGGAGTGAGCCTTCTCTGAGATTGGGTCGGTAGCCTTTGGCATATTGGATGGCGGCAACGGTGCCTCCAACGAGAAACAGAAGAATCAGAATATTGATGATTAGGCGTTTAGCTTTCGGATTTTTTGTCATCACTGTCTATTATATCAAGACCATTGTGACTAGTGTGGTTGTAGGTGTAGAGAAACGGGTACTATTTATACCAAACACCTGATAGAATGTGAGACAAATGTCCTTTTCATTTTCTAAAAAAATTGCCATAGATTTGGGGACAGCCAATAGCCTTGTATATGTAGTAGGTGAAGGGTTAGTTCTGGAAGAGCCAACTGTAGTGGCGGTGTCGGTAACGGATGGAAAAGTTCTGGCTGTGGGCAAAGAGGCCCAGAGTATGCTAGGTAGAACTCCGGGAAATATCAAGGCTAGCAAGCCTATGCGAGACGGAGTAATTGCCGATTATGCTGTGACGGAGGCGATGTTGAAGTATTTTCTTCGGAAAGTAGGTGCTTATGGTCTTATTAAACCGGAAGTAATGATCTGTGTTCCTGCCGGAGTAACCCAGGTGGAAAGAAGAGCCGTTCTGGGGGCAGCGGTTGAGGCCGGTGCTCGGAATGCTTACCTTATCGAAGAACCTCTGGCGGCAGCTATTGGAGCCGGAGTACCGATAGCCGAACCATCAGGGAACATGGTGTTGGATATGGGAGGTGGGGCGTCTGAAGCAGCTGTGATATCACTCGGCGGTGTGGTGACTTTTAAGAGTGTTAGGGTGGCTGGTAATAAAATTGACGAGGCGATTATTAGATGGGCAAGAAGAAAACACAACTTAGTTATCGGAGAACAAACTGCCGAACATATAAAGATAAAAATTGGTTCGGCAATGCCAGTGTCTCGTGAGGAGACGGTGGAAGTGACCGGTCGTGACAGTATCGCTGGACTACCGAGACAGGTGACCGTTTCATCAACGGATGTTTTTGAAGCCATTAGAGAACCACTCGGTAAAATCATTGCGATGTTGAAGACGGTGATGGAAGAGGTGCCACCAGAGCTTTCCAGTGACATTATTGATAAAGGTATCGTGATGTCTGGAGGGACGGCTCTACTCCGGGGATTTGACAGATTAATTACCCAAGAAACCGGTGTCCCGGCGTTTGTAGTGGAGGATCCACAGAGGTGTGTAATAAAAGGTATAGGGATAGCAATTGAGAACTTAGATATTTACCGCAGTAGTTTAAAGCACTGACGAAGAAATATATTTTGTATCAAGCCTTTTTATTTAATGTATCAGTATTACGAAATGATTGCTAATGTTGTAATTAGGCACGATTCTGCAATAAGTTAAGATTTTTCTATGAGTTAGTCTTTTTATTTATATTGAGTAAATAATAATTGTGTAAGGGGAGTTTTTTGAAAAATTTTTATTAAAGACCTGTGTAAATATTTTTCTTGTTTCCGGTCAATATTTTGAAATTTTTTCAATATTGATAATTGAAAAGAAATGGTATGGAGAGAGTGAGGTATCTATGGAATTTTCTGTCTTTATTTTTAATTTTTGTTTTCACGATTATGTCATATACCCCCATACAAAAATATTTAACACTTGATGTCCGGCCATATTTTATGTTGGGGGTATGGGTATGCCGAAGTTAATTGAAATAAATTAATTTTTTACTTATATCCGGGGTGGGGTATGAGTAAATGTTTGTGGTGATGATTATTGGGTGGTTTATAGAATTAGTCTCCATTTTTTTGTGTTCTAAATTATGGGATGATTTGATTATTTTCGACTATGTAAGCGATATTACTATCGCGAGTGTCTGGTGATTGTAAAATTATTTATTTATATGAAATATAGGGCAATGGTATTTATAGATTGTAGATAATAATCCTATAATCAGGCATAAAATTGATATAAATCTGTTTCAGCTACTATTGTTGAAATTCATTTTTTTTGTATATTCCGGACTTTGGGAGGGTGAAGTTATATGTTTTGAGCCACTGGCTGGGTCCTGTAGTGACCCATTCTTTGTTTTTGGTAAAAAAGAGTATGAGTTTTAACTTGAGTCCTGGAAAACCGGAGTACCAAAAACAGAATACTTTTGGGTGGGGAAACAATGCGTCGTTCATGGAAGACAAATTTTTTGAAATACGTCAGAGATGGTTTTTAGCGAATTAGTTGTGAAAAGAATTACTTATTTGATTTTTATGGTTGAACAAACTATATCAATCATTTTGCTGATATAGGATATTTTTGTTTAATTTTAGACCTATTTATGATGTAAAATTATGAGATTTTAAGAGGAATGATAGCTGTTAATATAAGATAGTAAAAATTAAAGCAATATATTTGATAAAAATGTTATTTAGCTATAAATATAGAGTAGAGAATTTGTTCAATAATGTCAAATAAATTTGTTTGAATCTGATTGAAGAGAGAGCCCAATAACATAATTTACGTAAATATTAGACGCATATTTATATGAGTCTTCAATATATAACTTATATTATTCATATTTTTTGTCAAAAACATTAAAATTTGGTGATTTTTTTAGGTTTGATGTTTTCACTGACCCATTTTTTAGTGATTTTTGGTCAGTTTTTGCTTTCAATATGGCATAAATAGATTGATATAAGGCAACAAACATTCGAAAATACCCATTTGGCAGACAAATGTAATGAGTGATAACAGTTCGGGGATTTAGGCACGATTTTTGAAGATTGATTTTGAGAGAGTTGAGTTTGAGGATTTATCTCGTTGGCCTGTTAAAATAATACCATGAGAAAGAATGTTTTGGGTGCCCCAGTAGATTTGTTGTCTGGGGCTGAAACTTTGGAATTATTGACCAATTGGATTGAAGGTGAATCTAAAATGAAGTTGGTGGTGACTGCTTATAGCGAGTTTTATGTTCGAGCACAGTCCGACAGTGAATTCATGAAGATCATGCAGTCTACTGATTTGGTCACTCCTGATGGCGTATCTGTTTTGGCGGCGGCAAAGTATCAAGACAGAGTGAGAGGCGAGTCTCTTTTGAAAAAACTCGGAGAGGGTCTAAGGGTTGGCGGGGAGATATTAAATGGAAAAGTGGGAAAACCAGTGACGGGAGTATGGCTTTTTGAAAACATGGTAAAAATGGCGGCAGAAAAAGACTGGAAAGTATTTTTGCTTGGCGGATGGGATAAGGTGAGCGAAAAAACGGCCAGAATGCTTCTAAAACGGTTTCCAAGGCTTAGGTTGGAGTATGACGAAGGCGAAGTGAGGGTAGGAACAGACGAAACAACTAATAAACGGGTAATTGAAAAAATAAATCGGTTTGCTCCGGATATCTTGTTTGTGTCCTACAACCCCATAAAACAGGAAAAATGGTTAGCGAAACACCGGGATATACTGAGGGCAAAAATCGGTATTGGGGTGGGTGGTACTTTTGATGAGTACGCGGGCAAGATTAAAACGTCTCCGAGATGGATGGAAAAAATGGGACTGAAGTGGTTGTGGCGAGTACTGATTGAACCGAAGAGGTTTGGGAGGATAATGAAGGCAGTGATTGTGTTTCCTTGGTTAGTATTTAGAAATTCGAAATGATAAACAAGGGTTCAAAAGTCGGGAATGGATTTTCGTTTGGTTTTGGCCATAAAGTAATGTCGAGTCTTGCGGGTTATCTTTATCGTGGCGGGTACCTGAGTGAGTATGTGGATGTTGATACACTGACGAGTTTGTATAATCGTAATTTTTTTGAAAGATGGCACCATAAAATTGTGTCTCAGGCAGAAAGAGCGGGTGTGGATCTCGTAGTAGTGTCTGTTGATGTAAATGGGTTGAAAAAAATGAATGATAGCAGCGGTCATGCGGCCGGAGACAAGATGATAAAAAGTTTGGCAAAGTTGTTTTTGAAAACGGTGCGTGACTCAGATTTGGTAATTAGAATGGGAGGAGATGAGTTTTTACTGATTTTATGGAACAGTCAGCTTGAAGGGGCGGAGAAGATGGTGGGTAGAGTACTGGAGAAGGCAAAGGAGAAAGAGCTGAGCTTTAGTTATGGCTTAGCCTTGGTCGAGAAGGGGAAGGGCATAACAGAGAAGATTGAGGAAGCTGACGCAAAAATGTACCTAATGAAGAAGGCTTTGGGTATGGGTAGGAGTTGACTTTTTCGACTTATAGTGATATAGTTCCCGCAGAAATCAGCTATTTTGAAGGCTGGTATTGTTCCTTAATATTTCCCTAAATCCATTGGAGGTGAAAGGTGAAAATTCGACAAGGTTTTGCAGCTCTGAGCTTTTTAATGGGGTTGGTGTTAGTCTTTGCAAGCTTTGTTCCTGCACAGGCAGTTGCACTGCAAAGTCAGGAAACATGTCCGCATACCGGAGACTGGACGAAAGTCGATGAGTTGTCCGGTACGTCGTACACTTACACGGCCCCGGCTGGATTTTTGATTTCCGAATGGTGTTACAAGGCTTCGACCACGGTGGTCTATGGCTATGTAATTCCGCCTGCGCAATCGTTTACCGTTGAAAGTACGGTCAAGAACGATAATGATCAGGTTCAGGAATTAAGCCACGCATCTTTTAGACTGGTTGTTATTCCTACCGAGACCCCAGTCGTGACGGAGACCCCAGTCGTGACGGAGACCCCAGTCGTGACGGAGACCCCAGTCGTGACGGAGACCCCAGTCGTGACGGAAACACCAGTCGTAACGGAGACCCCAGTCGTAACGGAGACCCCGGTAGTGACCGAGACTCCAGTTGAACCTACATCAACGCCCGTACCTCAAAAGACCGGTGCCGGTGATGATGGAATCCCCTGGAACGTACCTGTAGGCATGTTGATCGCAGGTGTGTCGTTGTTATGGTTTTTTTGGAAGAAGTAGTCTCAAGTTCCAACCTAAGGGTTGGGGGTAAAACCCCAACCCATTTTTGTAATTTGAGGAGGGACCGATGAGAAAAGTAATGCTCGGGCTTGCTAGTTTTTTGATTGTTTTGTCCTTGGTATTAACCGGAGAGAAACTACTGATCGGCGGAAATAGCAGTGAACCGCAAGTAGTCATGGCGAGTCAATTGGTTACACCTAAAGCTACACCGACACGATCAATGCCTGTTATTCCTACCCCGTTTCGGCCCACAAAGGTGTCGCCAACGGCTACAGTCGAAGTCATCGAACCTACTCCGACTCCGGAGCCCGTTGTAAGCAACTATGTTTTTGGAAAGCAGATTGATCTGTCTTCCGGAGCACCAGTTGCTTTGACGATTCACCTTGGCGATGACAAGTTACTAATTAGCAACTGGGCGGGAACAGTGTCATACAAGGATACCGACGATCCAAAAACGGTTTTCTCTCCGAACAAGGGAATAGTTTATTCTTACTTGGGAGATGTAACAACCACTTGGGCTCACTCGGGTATAAATATCTATGGTCAGCGCTACTTTGCGACCAACCTGGACATTTATATTCGAAAAAACGAAGACAGCAAGACAATGAGTCTTTCCGAAGCTACTGCGAGAGCAGATAGTCTTAAGGGAATGACGGCGGTTTTGTGTCAGGACGAGTCGGGTAAAGTTAAGCCACTTTCGGATTTTGATGCCCTGGGCGAGTGTCCGGGTAAGCAGGTCCAAATGGAAATCGTGGCGGTAGCGGTAATTCCGCGAGAGATGGTAGATGGGTACGACTCGACGATTTTGGATCTGAACCAATGGTTGATGGATAATTTTCCGGAAGCAGGTTTCGATCAGTTGGGTAAGGAAGATGGTTGGTTAGTTCGATTTTGCATCGGAAAGTTATCCGACCAGGTTTCCGATGGTACCCCGTCATATGAATATAATAGGGGGGTAATCGGATTTAAGATTAAGGATGGGGAGTAGCTATATGCTGCTCCCTTTTTTGTGGTTTTAGGAGTTGGTGGTGCCGGGATTTATGCCTAGCATCCAGAGAACGGACTCTTTTTTATAGCGACGGTCACCGCGAGAGTTGATGCGGATGGCAGGAAGTTTACCGCGTTTGCCCCAGCGTTTGATTGTCAGTGTGGAAACACGGAGGATCTGGGCAACTTCGGAGACGGTCAGGAGGTCGGGGAGATTGTTCAGATCAAGATCTTTCTTGATTGATTTTACGGCAATTGGGGTTTGGTCTTGGTTGTCCATGTCTGATATAGAAATTAACAGATAGTTTCACTAACGTCAAGTAGGAGTTAATGACCTATATTATTGACAATTGAGCAGTGAAGTGGTATATTTGCCCCTGTAACGCACTTTGAATGTTCTTGAGAACCACACTACATTCTTCATTTGGAGGTAATAGATGGAGCCAAGATTAGTTCCTATTATCCAGGATATGGGTCCAAAGAAGTACTTGAAATATTTAGTTGAAGTATTTCAAGTGACTAGGCTCGAAAAATTGACGCCTGGTGGAGAAGTAATCTTCAAGCTACTACCAAACCAAGATTTTACCTTGTATTACGTCGGCGAAAGACCTGAGAAAGTCTTGGTGGATGAGCGAGGATTGAGGGTCCTGATGCCTTTGAGGTGGAGTATCTTGATATTCAAATACGAGAATAATCCCACAAACGTTGAAGTCGCTTATTCAATAAACAACTAATTCCTGTGAGTACAAAAAACCCGCTTCAAAAGCGGGTTTTTCTTTGGTTTAAATTGAGTATTATTTAAGCTCAACTTTAGCACCGGCCTCTTCGAGTTTCTTCTTAGCGGCTTCGGCGTCTTCTTTTTTGGCACCTTCAAGGACGACTGCGGGAGCTTTCTCGACTAAGTTTTTGGCTTCCACCAAACCTAGATCGGTTTTGATCTCACGGACGGCTTTGATAACACCAATTTTGTTAGCACCGGCATCGGCGATAACAACGTCGAACTCGGTCTTTTCCTCTTCAGGAGCAGCAGCGACAACAGCGGCACCGGCGACGGCGACGGGAGCGGCTGTAACACCGAATTTTTCTTCTAACGCTTTGACTAATTCAGCGACTTCCAAAACGGAGAGTTCGCTAACTTGGTCGACGAGTTTGGTTACTTTCTCGGACATGTTTTTTTATATTATTTATTAATTAACGAGACTAATTTAGGCGGACAGTTTGGTTTTAAGAGCATCCAAACCATAAACAAGGTTTTGCATAGGAGCGGAGAGCTGGCGAACTAAAGCTTGAGCGGGAGCTTGAAGCTGAGCCATCAGTTTGCCAAGGAGTTCTTCGTAGGAAGGAAGTCTGGAGAGGGCAGAGATGTCGGCCAGGGTGATGACCTTGTCGTCCATGATACCGGTTTTGATCTTGAGTTTGTCGTGGGCTTCGGCAAATTTGGTGAGGGTTTTGGCGGCAGAGACGGCATCGGCACCGAAGAGAACGGCGGTAGGACCATTAAGGAAGGAGTCGAGAGTGTCGGCAAGCTCTTTGGACTTTTCTTTAAAGGCGAGACGGAGAAGGTTGTTTTTGGTGACGATGAAAGACGAGTTGGTTTTTTCGGCCTCTTCACGGAGAATGTTTTGTTCGGCAACAGTAAGGCCGGCGTATTCGGTAAGAATGACGGCTTTTGAGTCGGCTAGGGCCTTGGTAATTGAGGCCAGTTGATGAATATTTCTTTGATTTGGCATTTTGTTTTTTTATTGATTGAGTACAAAAAAGGCTCCATTCCAAGTTGAGCCTAAAGTCAGGTTCTGCAAGGGACTTAATGATCGCCCTTGGTCTTGGAACTTTGTTAGTTTAACACCATGGTTGTAGTATTGCAAGAGGTGAGATATAATATAGGTCTAGCAAATTTACATTATTCTCAGGAGGTTTCAATTGGACGAAGAGACAAAGATTTCGGTTACGGGAAACGCAATAAATTTGTGGTATCAGGTTCTGAGGGGTCCGGTCGCGGTTCCCGAATGGGAGCTACGATGTGCTGATATACAGGAACTGCTGAACAGTGGCCTGGTTAAGATCGTTGATTCCACATTTCCCGTAAAATTTGTGGAACTTTGTAATCCCTCAATGGCGATGAGCATCAATGAGCAGAAACTTCTTACTTTGTTGAAAACGTACAAGTCCGGTCCGGTAACAGTAGGCTTATTGAGAGCTTGGTCGGGGGAGTTGAGGGTTGAAAGACCCCTGAAAACCATTAAAAAGTTGTTTGATTTGCGGTTGGTCGAGTTCTCGGACAAGGAGAAAAAACAGGTTCAGGCTTGTTTTGGGTGTAGGTAATCTTTAATAAAGAAAAACCGGCCAGTTGGCCGGTTTTTTATTACCTAGATTATTTGATTAGAATGAGTATGCTTGTTTGGAGGCTTTCAATCATAGCCTTTTCGACAAAGCTCTGGTTTAGTTGGTCGCCGGCGATTGTGGCCGAGACTTTGGCGAGAGCAATTGGGCTTTCAACAATACCCTTCCAGACACTACTGAGATTGTCGGGGATGGTGTAGCACCACTCGGTGCTTTCCGGGAGGGTGACGTGGTAGTCATTGTTGGCCTCGTCAAAGCGAATATCAAGATCAGGGCAGGCGAGCATTGAGGCCTTGGCAAGGGCGGTGTTGTTAAGACCGGCATTACCAAAAGCCGTGCCGGCAAGAAAGACCATGAGGGCAATGACCACGATGGCAACTATCATCGGATTGATATTAAACTTCAGCCGACCCCGACGATCCTTCGGGATCTTTGTCCCGACAGGTGGAATGGAGAGTTGTTTTTTCATGAATTTCTCCTTATTAGTTTTAGTATGTTTCGTAGATTTTAAGGACTAAATCGGCATAGCCGGTATAGCCAGCATCCTTGGGGCCATAATGGAAAAGGCCTTCCCGGGCGGAGCCGTAATTGACAATAAGACCGGAGAGCATCTTGGTGCCATACTCGATATTGAACTCCGGATCATATAGTTGTTCCATCGACGGACGGTTGCCAAAGCAGGGACCGTTGGGACATTGAAAGTTAGCAGAAATGCCGTCTCGAGGCATGACCTGAAGCAAGCCGATGGCACCGTCTTCAGATGAGTAGTACTCAGCGCCGTTGATGATCTGGGAAGTTTTCCCAGCGTGGGGGTTACCGCCGCTTTCCTGAAGCATGACCGAGGCGATGAGTTTGGAATCAATGTTGTATTTTGCGGCACTGGTTTCAATAAGAGGACACCACTGTCGGACACTCTCGGGAAAGTTAGCGGAAACGCAGTTTCCGGAAGTGAAGGTGGGCAGCGGTTCGCCGGATGCGACTTCGGTGCTTTCCGATGGGATGATGAGAGAGGTGTCCTGGCCATCGACGATGATCTCCTCGATCTGGCGAGGGGGTTGCGATTCGGCAAAGGCGGTGTCAATTTTTTCAGATGACCATATGCCAAAAGCGAAGAGAGCAAGGACGACAACAAAACCGAGAAGGGTTTTAAAGAAATTCCTCGAAGTGAGGAAGATAATCGAACTGGCGATGACGATCACGCCCATTAGGGCAAAAAACAGATCGACATCTCCGAGGGCAAAGTGGAAAAACACAAGGAATCCGATGACAAACAAAGCAATAATGAACCATTTAGTTCGACTGTTACCGATTTCCATGACGACCTCCTTTTGGGTCTAATCAAAAATTTTAAGGTGATTCAGCTCGTGGCTGATGATGGCCGAATTGTATCTCATAATAGTTCAAATTGCAAGAAACCCTCCGGAGGGAGGGTTTCTGCAACCTTGGTAACTTTCTGAGACTTAGATATTGCTTATGGCAAGCTTGACGGAAGGAGTGTGGGTACAGGAGAGATAAGCGGATTTGATTTTCGTGACGTTGATGCTTTTTATGGCTTCGTTGATGTTATCTACCAAGTCGTCATTCTTTTGGGTGATGGAGCCTAAATTGAGGTGAATGATGGGAAACTTGGCTTCGGTCTTGTAAGGTAAAGTGCCACCTCCAGCAAGTTGTTTAGCTCTTTCTTCCGGGTGTTCGGTAACGGTACCGGACTTGGGGTTAGGCATAAGGCCCTTGGGACCTAGAATCTTGGCAAAACGGGCGATTTTGGGCATGTCGGCAGGAGTACAGAGAAGAATGTCAAAGTCGATGGTATTGGCGGTAATTTTAGCAGCAACTTCATCAGAGAAAATGGCGATTTTGATATCTTTGCCGGTAGAGTGAGGAAGTTTAAGCTCGCCTCTTAAGCCTGTTTCACGCGTGTTAAGGTGAAGCTCGACGGTTTTGAGCTTGGAAGCTTTGGAAAGCTTGGCCAGGATGGCGACGGCATTGGCAACCGAGTAGAGTTCATCCTTTTTAATAGCTTTAGCCATGGTCTTGTATTTATTGCTGCGTTTGCGGGCAACAACCTTCCTAGCATTTTTTTTGGCTTCTTCTATGACCTCTTCCTTGGCTTCGGCCTCTTTGACCTCTTCCTTGGTAGGAATAGCTATGGAGTCGGCGTTGTAGATGGCTCTTATGGAGTCAAGGTCCTCTTCCTTGATGCCTTCGATGGCCATGAGCTCACCATCTTCTTTGAGGATGATTTGTTCCGGCTTCAAGCGAGCGGTACGAAGAGCGACGGCGACGTGTGTAGGTAGGTCGGTGTATAGGTTGTCCCAGATTATTTTTTTAGCCATAATAGTTATTCTTTGATAGTAATACCCATTGATTTACAAGTACCTTTGATCATCTCCATAGCGGAGTTGATGTCATTGGTATTCATGTCGGCGAGTTTTTTTTCGGCAATGGTTTTGATTTGTTCCAGAGTAATTTCACCAACCTTGTTTTTGTTAGGAGTGCCGGAACCAAGTTTAATATTAAGAGCTTGTTTGATGAGAGCGGTGACGGGAGGGGTTTTGAGCTCGAATTTGAAAGATCTGTCTTCGAAAATGGTAACCAGTGCAGGAATGACCTGACCACGCATTTCGGCGGTTTTAGCATTGTACTGGGTAATGAACTCCATGATGTTGACACCGTGCTGACCTAATGCAGGACCAACGGGAGGAGCGGGATTGGCGGAGCCAGCCGGAAGATTTAACTTCAGGATGGCTTTGACTTTTTTTGCCATGTTTATTTTATGTATTTAATATTAGCCACACAAAAAGAAAGTTGAATAGGTTTGATGCATTAGTTAGTAGAGATACCTATTTCGCTTTACTTTTGGTAAGCTCCCTCAGACTGGCCGAGGTAGAAGTATTCTATCATAGAAGGTGCAAAATATCCCGCCTTTAAGGCGGGATAATAGCGTGAGGTTACTCTTTAATTTTTGGAAAGAGAACAATAGCTGTAATCAGATACAAAAGAGGGTACAAGAAACCTTCGAGGTATGGTGCTCCCGGAAGTGCTGCCGGATTTGTTGATGCAATGTAGTACAAGGCCACAATGGAGGAAGTGGAGGCACAGAAACACCAAATATTAAAGATGTCTTTGGATTCAAATGCCGTAACGGCGGTAGCAAAAAAGACAGTTAGGATGAATGAGATTACGACGGCAGGAATTCCCCAGGCCCAGATTGCTAAAATGACGGGGATGGGGACAAAGAAGATGATTCGAACAACAATTAGTCTTGATTTGAACCAATCTAACATGGGATTACTCCTTTTAGGGTGCGGGATTGAGGGACATCATACCTGAAAAAAGATTATAAGTCAAATAAAACTCAGTTGGTAGCTGAGAGAATTAGAGTGACGGAGAAATTACTTGGGTGGTGCGGCTTGGGTCGGGGGACACTCGCCTGAGGTAAAGGCCGTGACACCAGCGTTGTTGGCCTCACACTCACTGGGATAGGTAACGCCATTTTGGCTGCAGACCGGAGAGTACAGGGCGGAGCAGATGATTTCGGGACGTTCGGGAGATAGAGGGGTTACGGTCGGGGTGGCGACGATCGTTGGAACTACGGTGGGTTCAGAGGCTTTGCTGCGAGTTTCGGTTTGGGTTTTAGGGAGAATGATGATGCTGGCAATGAGAATACCAACTACAAGAAGAATTGGAAGGACTACCCAGAGTGTTTCTTCACTATTTAAGTTTTTCATGACACATCCCGTTGGGGGACTACCTTAAATATGACAGGAAGAGAAAAGAGTGTCAAGAAAGCCCTTATATCTTGGAGATTTGGAGGAAGTCGAGCTCGACGGGAGTTTCGCGTCCAAAAATACTGACCAAGACTGTGACCTTGCCCTTGGCGTCGTCGATGGCAGAGACGGTTCCGAGGAGGTCGGTGAAAGGTCCTTCAATGATGCGGACGGCCTCACCCATGGTGAAGGCGGCTTGGAACTTGGGAGCAGCTTGCTGGCCAAAGGCGGTGATGGCCTTAACTTCGTTTTCGGGAAGAGGGGTGGGTTGATCGGCGGTGCCGACGAAGCCAGTAACACCTTGGGTGGTGCGGACAGCGAGCCAGGAGTCATCGGAGACAATCATACGAACGAGCATATAACCAGGGAAAAGCTTTTCTTTGATGGTGGTTTTCTTACCTTTATTGATTTTGATCTTTTCTTGAGTTGGAATGAGGATTTCGTAGATGAAGTTCTCAAGACCCATGGAGATTACTCTGGTTTTTAGTGTAATCAAAACACGGTTTTCGTGACCAGATTGGGTGTGAACGACGTACCACTTGGCGGAGGGAGGGGCGTTGTCGGTAATGACGACGTGATTAGGATCCTGTGTTTTGGGCACAAGTTCATCAATTTGTTTGGCTTTGTCTTCTTTTAGTTTCATTTTAGCGATTTAGTGCTTTGGCAAGCATGGTCGTAAAGAGATAGTCCAGTCCTCCTGAGTAAAACGCTACAGCTAGACTAGTAATGATGACGAGGATGGTCATCTTTAAGGCAGTCTGGTGAGACGGCCATTTTACCTGCTTCATTTCTAGTCTTATCGAGCGTATATATTCAAGTGGACGAGGCATATCAAGGTATTTTAACATGGAAGGGTCGATTTGAGGTATTCGAGTTGTGCAAACTTGACACGAGTTTTCATGACGTGATTAAATGAGGTTGCTCTGAACTTTGATAGATTGGGAGGTTTTTCCTCTACAAGCTATCTTTCGGGGGACGGAGTTCTCGACATTTCCAGTGTCGGGACAGTTCACCCACCTTTACGTTTTGGGGAAAGATCCCAAGTGTCAAGGTCAGGGCAAAAAAACAAAATCTGTGTCTACGTGACCATCGTTTTAAACACAGATAGAATCCTTAACAAGCGGACAGTAATTGAGTAGGGTAGGTCGAAGCATGAAGTGTCTTTTAGAGTTGTAGAAACGCCTTGAGGTCAGCAAGGTAGTTTAAGGATGCACCCGTTGTAGGGGTGAACCGGCGGTAGAAGATACAAAGTGAGTTGATCAAAAATTATTTTTTTTGATGCTGAGGTGCAGAATATTTTTCTTTAATATGATGCACGAGAGTATATGTTTTTGTTGTATAATCGCATAAATATCGCACATTCAGTGAAAGGAGAAATGGTGATGGATACCTTTTCTTTCGGGATTGAGGGAGTATTCCAGACTAAAGACAGGGAATATCACTGTCAAAATGGAGATTATGTTCGTCGTCCAGACGGCAAGCTATTCCGAGTGGAGGTAAAGGATCGGATGAAGTTGTTTCCGGTTGAAGCTTCGATGTTACCTCCTGGTTCGGTAGTCGTTGATTTAGTAAAAACCAATTAGGAAAGATAGTTCGCCCGTCAGAAATGGCGGGTTTTTATTTGATGATCGTTTTGAGAAGTTTGGAGAGTTTTTGGGGATCATGGCGAAGGCGGTTGAGTTGAGGGGTGATAGAGATAATATCAGAAGTTAATACTTTGATACCTTTGTTGGAAATAGATTTGAGTTCGGTTTTTGACCAGCCAAGAAAATGGGAGTGTTCGAGGGCATACGACCAGGCCACCCTCGAGTATTTTTTCTCGAAAGCTTTTTGAGAAATGTGGGGAGTAATGATGATGTCAAAGGGTTGGGAAAGACCGGTGAAGCGACGGAAGGTTTTTAAATATTTTTCCGGAGTGAAATGATGGGTTTGATTTCTGTTTGAGACAAGGTTGGTAATGAGAATTTTTTTTGCTTTGGAGAGTTCTAAAGCTTCCTTGATACCTACAGGGAGAAAGGTGCTAATGATTGAACCATAAATACTACCGGGACAGTAAATGATGAAGTCGGCGTTTTCGATGGCCTCGATAGCTTGAGGAGTAGCCGGCACATCCGGATCCAGCCAAAGATCGGTAATGGAGTTTTTGGACATGGATTGTTTGTCCAGCTCGTGCTCGCCCCGGAAAACAGTGCCGTTTTTTGTTTCGAAACAGATGTTGCTGGAGTCGGTAGTTACCGGAATGACGGTGCCGTCAAACTTGATACCCAGAAGGTTTTCGAGATGTTCTTGGACTTTAATGAAGTCGTTTTGATACATCTCCAGAAGGGCGTAGTAGAGAGTGTAGCCAAGATTTCTTTGGCGGCCATCGGTGAAGGAGACGAGATCAGTAAAAGCCTGGATATTTTTTTTATGATTGGTACTGGAGATTAGGGAAATGAGGGTGCGAAGAAGATCGGAGATGGCGATAACTTGGTCGCGTTCGTCGGAGCGGATAATGCCTGTTTTACCGCCAGAGTCCATACTTGATGCAATACAAGAAAGATTTTTGTACCCGGCGAGGAGAAGGGCTTGGGTGATAATGGGCGCACCGGTACCACCACCTAAGGTAACAATTTTTTGCATTGATTAGATATTAACAGATTGTTGGTTTCAAAAAAATAATCTGTGGTTTAAGTGTCTTGGGTTAAAATACGATAGATGAAAACTGTTTTGCTTTCACAATTAAAGACAGACGAGGTAGTAAAAGTACTTAAAGCCAACGGTTTGGTAGTTTATCCAACCGAAACGGTTTACGGACTGGGAGTGGATGCAACTTCCGAGATGGCTTTGGAGAAGTTATGGAAGTTTAAGGGTGAGCGAGGAAACAAGCCAGTGTTGGTAGCGGTGAGTGGGGTAGCGATGGCGGAAGAGTATGTAATTTTGAGTGATTTGGGTAAGAAAGTGGTGCAGAAATACTGGCCGGGTGCGGTGGCTATTGTAGCCACAAGTAAAAACAAGGTGTCAAAAAAAGCGCAGGGAGAAACTAATACGTTAGGACTGCGAAATCCGGACAGTAAGGATATTTTGGAGATAATTGATATTTTTGGAAAACCAATTACCTCGACGTCGGCCAATGTTTCCGGGGCGATGACAGCGAAAAGTCTGAAAGAGTTTTTGGAAACGGTACCTAAAGAAAAACAAAAATTAATTGATTTATTTATTGACGCGGGAGAGTTACTTCTGCGTCAGCCGTCAACAATTGTGGATACGACAGGGAAGGAAATAAAGATTTTGAGGCAAGGGAGTATTGTGGTGGAGGTATAAAAAAAGCCCCGATGCAAATCGGGGCGTAACACTTAGTGGAAGGGCAATAAAAGGAACCAGAAGAAGATTGGGGTAAAGCCGAAGACCAAAAAACACAAGAACAGGAAGGGGAAAAGATATTTATGAATCAGTTCTTGTTTGGGGGTGGGTCTGTTGACCTTGAGATACCACTTCTCGAAGAAGTAGACACCAGTGAGACAGAGAAAACCGAAGGAAACAGAAATCCAGAACAACAGTGGAGTTAAGACGATCATGCGACCTCCTTTTTAGTGTGCTTGGTGAGATTGTACCCTTGGTTTGGTATTATCGCAATGCGGAGATAAAGAAAAACCCCGATTAGTGTCGGGGTTTAGGTTTTTTTAATTCTTCGTATTCTTCATCGTCGTCATCGTCGTCAAACCCGTCACTGTTTTCCAGGGTGCCAATCGTGTGGTTGGATACGGCAAATGAGGCGTCGGAGTTGTCGTCTTGACGATTGATTATTAACTTACTGGGCTCTGAGGGTTTGTGGGGAATAAAGGTGGTGGCTACCGTGAAGTTTACCCTGGGAAGAAGATACCCTTCAAAATCAAGAGTTAGATCCCTGACAACTTCTTCGAGGATTTTTTCCCAGATGATGAAGTCAAGGTCATTCCAGATTTTGACAAAGAACAGGTAAGCAAGTCCGTTATCAAGTAAGCCTGTTTTGCATTCCCGACCCTCATACTCGAAGTACAAAACAGCATCAACCTCGGCTACGTTCGGGTTGGAGGGAGAGCTTGTTTCCCGTTTGGTTTCCAGATTTAAGAAACCCAAATTACTGCGAGCGGCTTTTTGAGGGGGAGGGGGAGTAAGCGTCAAACCGAGAGAAGGCAGATAGATCAGTCCGTCGATGTAGTTTGTCGTGTCCAGGTCGATGAAATAGACATTTTGTTTAGCGAGAGAGGAGAGAACTCGAAACTCGACATCGGGTCGACTAACAGTAATGGGGTCGTAGAGTTCGATTGTCGACGGCAGAGACTTCTTACTAAAGAGACCGGAAGCTTTGTCAAGAAAAGAAGCAAGAAAATGGACGGCCATGTTACCTCCTTTTAGATTTTTAGAGTGCTTGTGGTGAATTGTATATTGGTTTTCGAATTAAGCAAGCGCAAAATGTTTAGCGGATGTGATAATCTAGTGTGGAGATGAATAAAAATGACCTAAAACTAAAAAAATACCCAGGTGAGAAGGTAGAAATTAGATTTTTTGATTCCGGACGTAAAGAAGATATGTTGCGACTGAGGAAGATTGTCGATCACCGTGAGGTGCAAGAGATGATGGATAGTGTGGCCGGGATGTCTAAAAAAGATCGTTATGAATGGGCGGATGAAAAAGGAGCTTATGGACGATATTACCTATTTGCGGTGTCGGGCACGGACAAGATTTTTGGAGAAGATCAAGCCAGTGAGATTGGGGAGGTTCAGGGGTTTGTATATCTTTATGCAGGCAGTGAAGAGAAGAAAATCATTAACAGGATCGTGAGAGCGGGTTTAATTAAAAAGAACGAGGTTAATGATAATAAAATTTTTGAGATTAGTTTTGCCAAGCTACCAAAGGCTCCTGGCGGACAGATATCCAGTGCGGTGAGACAAGCCTGTTTAGAGCTAAAAAGACTTGATAGGATCAAAGGGGGAACGGGGGTATTTGTCTTTTGTTTTATTGACGAGAGTAATATTGGTTCAATGAGGGTAGTAGAGGCATGTGGTTTTGAGAGAAGGGGCCGACATTTTTATGAAGAAGATTCAAAAGAGATGAGCGCCTTGTACGTTTTGGATTACAAAAAGCTTAGAGATATCGAAAAGAAGAAAATTAACGGTTGATTTTAGTCAGGGGAAAATGCTAAGCTGAATTCATGATTGGAATAAAAGATTTGTTGGGAATAAAAAAGAAAGAACGGCAACTAAAAGAGGCAGAACTTCACGAGCAAGAGGTAAAGTCAGAGGAAAAACAGGAGTCAATCACACCTAAAGCACATAAAAAACCAAGACTTCGAGTCGACAAAGAGGCTCTAAAGAATCTTGGTCTTGTGGTAGTGGCATATTCTCACGTTGAAAGAGAGATGTTCCCGACAGAAGAGGCTTATTATGCCGAGGTGGAAGTGGAAGACAGAGCCAAAGAGGTCGCCGAGAGGATTGAGAAAATGGGTGTCCAGGTTAAAACTCTACCTGGTGATCCATATTTCTTGACTAACCTTTTAGTGGATAAGCCTTCGTTAGTTTTGAACCTGGTGGACACCCTAAAAGGGATGGATCGACTGCAGACATCGGTACCAGCAGCTTTGGAGTTGTCCAACTTGCCCTATACCGGTGCCGGTATGGAGGGGATGGTGATCGGAAATAATCGAAATTTGACCAAGAGACTTTTGATGGCCTACGGCATTCCTACTCCGGCGTTTCAGTTCATTCGTAGATCAAACACGGCAATTCGTGATGACTTGGGACTGCCTTTAATTGTCAAGTTAAATGAAAGTGGCGGAAGTGTAGGCATCGATAACCATGCGGTCAAGGAAACGATTAAGGACGCTCAGAGGAAGGTGAATAAGATGGTGTCGACGTATAAGATCCCGGTTATTGTGGAACAATTTATTGATGGACCGGAGGTAACAGTGGTGGTATTTGATGACGGGGCAAAAAAGAGTGTTTTTATGGGCCAAAAAGTATTTAGGAAAAAGACGGACGGAAAGCATTATTTCACCAGCTTTGAGTCTTACGATGATATCAAAGCCTATACCTACAAAAGTGTGGAAGAACCTTTGGCCAGTAAAATTTCTCAACTGGCAATTCGTGCCTTCCGTGGCTTGCAACACAAGGACTATGCTAAGTTTGATGTGCGTGTGGATTCCGAGACAAATATTCCATATTTCACCGACTCAAATCCGAACACAGCCTTTGGTCCGGATATGGGCTTGCCATTTACCGAGGTGCTCGCGATGTATGGAATCAGTTTTGATGAGGTCTTGGCCAGTTTACTGTCGAAATACGCCAGAACAATCTAGTCAGATCGGGTAGGGGACGATTGTTTGGTAAAATCAGGGTTATGGAGAATCGCGACAAAAAGTATTTTATGAAGGATGGAAAGGGTTATGTAGTCCGCTTTTTTGAGTGTGAAGACAGTCGTGACTTGCGGGATCTGATCCAGATAGTGGAGAGTTCCGAGGTGCAAAGATGGATGGACAATGTCGATAACCTGAATATTTGGAATTACCAAAAGTGGATGGACGAAAAAGGTGAGGGAAATACATTTTTGTTTGCCATTGCCGACTTGCCGGAAGAGGTGGCTAATCGTCGGGTTCACGGCTTTATTTATTTTTATCCATCAAAGATAGTTCAGGGGAGGTTGGAAATGAGCTATGCTAAGCGTCCTGGAGCACCGGCTGGTTTGATTACTCCAGCAATAGAAATTGGTTGCAAGCTAGTATTTGAATACCTCCAGGAGAAGAAACCGTGGATGATGGATGGTTTGAAAGTGTTGGCGGAGATTGAAAGCGGAAATATTCCCTCAATCAAGGTGGCCGAGAAGGCAGGATTCAAGATGATTAGAGGTTTTGATTTGGAAAATAACGGTTTGTGGGAGAGAGATCTGGTAATGGACAAGGAAGTGGTAGTGGAAGAGGTGCTGGAGAAAAAAATGACAATCGATAGTTTACCGAGAGTTCGTCAAGAGAACCCGGCTTTTTGTGGTCCAGCTACTTTGCAAATCTTGTTGTCGCATTACGGTATTGAGACCAGTCAGGATAAGCTGGTCGAGTCGGCAACGACAAGAGAATTAGCCTTAAAAAACGGGATGTCGATCGAGCTCTTGGCCACGGCAGTGAAAAATTCTTATCCCGGGATGCGTCTTTGGGCGAAACGAGATGCCAGCCTGTTTGACATCGAGCAGATGGTACGTGTTTACAACTATCCGGTGGGTGTTGATTGGCAGGGAATTTTTGGGAGTGATTCGTATGAGGACTATCCGGACGAGGAAGGGGAAGAGATGGAAGATGAAGAGGAAATGTGCAAAGGTGACAGCGGACATTACTGCGTGGTTACGGATGTGGATAGGGCAAACGATAGTATCCGAATGATGGACCCATACGGTCATTATCACGCGGAAGATCGAGTTTATATGATTCAGCAGTTCTTGAATCGTTGGTGGGATGACAGGGTAGATAAGCTGCCAGATGGCAGCAAAAAGTATGTTTATGAAAAAAGATTAATGTTTGTGGTGGTACCGAAAAACGTGCGTATACCGGAGGCGTTGGGGATGACGGAGCTTTGATGAATTAGTGGAGTTTTGTATATACTGGAGGTAGTATGTTTGACGACAGGGTAGATGCTGGTAAAAGATTGGCCTTGAGCTTGGTAAAGTTTCAAAAAGAAGACTGTGTTTTAGTGGCGATCCCTCGTGGCGGAGTGATTTTGGCGGAGGTAATTGCCCGTGAGTTAAAGTTTCCCTTGGGGCTTGTATTGGTGCGGAAGATCGGACATCCTTATAACAGGGAGTATGCGGTCTGTGCGGTTTCCAAGAGCGGGTTACGGTGTACGGAGGAGGAAAAGAACCGACTTGATCAAAATTGGTTAAAGAAAGAGGTGGAGAGAGAAAAACAGGAGATTGAAAGGAGAGAGAAGCTGTATCTTCGGGGAAGGAAAGATCTGAGTGTTAAAGGGAAAACGGTAATTTTGGTTGATGATGGAGTGGCCACGGGATTGACTTACTTGATGGCCATTGAAGAACTGCGAAGTAAAAACCCACATAAAATCATTGCAGCTTTGCCAATGATGCCAGCGGAGTTTGAAGAAAAACTTAAAGGAGTGGTGGAGGAGATAGTTTGTTTGAATATCGATAAGGATTATCGAGGAGCAGTAGGGGCATATTATAGAAACTTTCCTCAGGTAACGGACGAAGAGGTGATACGGGCAATAGCTTTGGAGAGGAGCGGAGAGATGTCGAGAATATAGACTTTAGGGGGAAGTTTTTCGATTGGTTCTTGAGAGTTAGTGATGAGGATTTTCTTAAAAAGTGATGTAGAAGTTAGTAGATTGATACCTTTACTCTGATAGATGCAGTGAGTGACGGCGACGTAGAGATCTTTGGCTCCTCTAGATCGTAGAAGATTGGCGGCGGCGAGAAGAGTACCACCCGTTTGAATCATGTCATCTACCAGAATGACATTTTTATTGTTAACGTCGCCTGTAATTTTTAAAGAGACAGCGCTTTGGACGGAGGGACGATATTTTTCGATGACAACGATGTCTTTGATCCCCATAGCTTTGGCAAAAAGTTTGGCACGATTCAAACCACCGAGATCCGGAGTGGCAATGGTCAAGTTGGGAATACTCAATGATTGATAGATGTCAGCCATGAGAGGTAGAGCAGAGAGATGGGTGATGGGGATGGTAAAGTGTCTTTTGTTTAGTTCGCTATGAAGATCAAGGCAGATGACTTTGGAAGCACCAGCCTGTTTGAGGAAACCAGCAAACAGTCTGGAGTTTATAGGTTGTAGGGGTTTGTCACGGTCGGATCTGGCGTAACCGAGATAGGGGATGACCGAAACTATGGATTTAGCACCGTTGAGCTTGAGGGTGTTGACGATGGTAAACATGGAGAGGAGGTTGTCGGCGGGAGGTCCGGTATGTCCAAGGACAAAACAGCGCTTGCCCTTGACCGGTTCGTCGAGATAGAACATGACTTCGCCATCAATAAAGTGACCAAAGCGATACCTCCCTTGGCGTAGAAGGGGAACGGTAGCAATGATGTTTTGAGCCAGATTTGAATCGTCTGAGGAGGTGAAGAATAAGGACTCGATCATACCTAAATCCTAGCAGAAAAGTAATATTAATTACAGTTTTGATTCCTTCGTAACCATAATAAACAAAAAAATTCTTCGCATATCATGCATTGGCATATACTTTCTGGAAACCTTTATTGCTCCTCAACCAGTAATTGCTTTCAATATATTGAAAAGTTAAAATTACGTTATGACCGAAAGACTTGCCGAAAGGATAAATGAAATCGCTTCGGAACATCCAGCTTCGCCCGTTGCCTCAGAATATATAAGTAGAGCTAAAGAGGGTGAACTAACCAGAGACGAAAATCCACACTCTCATTTTTGTGTTTGTTTTGCAGGTTTTGACCGCGAAGCAGGAAAAGTTTTTGTTGGACACCACAAGAAGTCAGGTCTTTGGCTTTTTAATGGTGGTCATATAGATAAAGGGGAGATTCCTGAAGAAGCTCTGGAAAGAGAAATGGGTGAAGAGTGGGGTGTCGTAAAGGTGGATTTACAAAGTATTGGTAAGCCAAAATTGCTGACAATAAATCCAATTCAACACCCGACAATAAAATGTAAGCAACATTTTGATATTTGGTATTTTATTCCTCTCTCGGAGGTGGATTTTAAACCTGACCAAGCTTTATTAGATACGGAGTTTTATACAACTGGCTGGAAAAGTATAGAAGATGCTAAAGCTTTGATTATCGACTTGGCCACTCTTAAAGGAATCTCAGAATTTGAAAAGATTTTTAGTAAGAAATAGCTTCAATGTTCAGTATTCCCTCAGGGTCTAGGATAGTCTGATATAGTTTTTTGAGGCTAAATAATTTGCAGGGGTGGAAGGAATCGGACCTTCATCACAGGTTTTGGAGACCCGGATTCTACCATTGAACTACACCCCTAGGGTTATACGTATTTTAGCAGATTGAGCATAAAAAACCCGCCGATTGGCGGG